>Ga0209542_10007592_pt1 | contig 20565 bp, 24 predicted proteins | sample RifCSPhighO2_01_FD_184028 | JGI IMG/M metagenome (GOLD analysis project Ga0209542, IMG submission 184028) | Soil microbial communities from Rifle, Colorado - Rifle CSP2_plank highO2_0.1 (SPAdes) (version 2) | ecosystem: Environmental > Terrestrial > Deep subsurface > Rock core/Sediment ...
CATCAGTGGTGAAAACTTGTAAAAGCTGGAGAAGCTTCTGCCTGAGAATGTGGACAACATTCGCTTAATCCTAGAGATTGAACAAATAGCTGCGCCTTACGGCATGGCCCTCAAGGATGTGAGGTACAACACTACTAAGAATGATGCTCTAGCTCAGAATGGTGAAATCCAAGGCGGGCTGACAGAATCTAGCCCTAAGAATTATGGAGCTTGGGATTTGGAATTCAGCACTACGGGTACCTATACTAATTTCATTAATTTTACCAAGGACCTAGAGCGCAATCTCCGTATTGTGGACATCTCTTCTGTTGATTTCTCTTCAGATTCTGTGGACGGAGCAACATCATCTCTCTCAGAAGCATATCAATATAAATTTAAAATAAAGACTTACTGGTTAAAAAATTAAACAATGCCACAAATAAAAAACATATTAATATTCGTAGGAATCGCAGTGGTCTTAATCTTGGCGTATGTTTACTTTATTAAGTCAGATGGAGACGAAGAGAGTCTTGTCTCTTCGTCTCCGTTTGCGTTCGATACCGGTGCGGTATCCCCGGGCGAGGGGGCTGTTTTAGGTCAGGAATTCCTTACTTTATTACTTAATGTTAAGAATATTAGACTTGATGATTCTATTTTTACTGACCCAGCCTTTGCCACTCTTCGTGACTCTAGTATCGTACTTATCCAAGATGGAAACGAAGGTCGGCCGAATCCTTTTGCGCCGATTGGATCTGATAATTTTGGAACCTCCGCTGTAGTTTTGCCTGGAGTGACACCTACTGTGCCTAATGCTACTGAGGGAGCCGCAAATTAATTATGAGTTTTTTAGAAGAGTTAGTTAAAAAGGGCTTAATTGAGAAAAGCCAAATAGATAAAATTAAAAATATCGCCAAAGAAAAACATGGTGGCGATGTTGATGATGCGCTACTCGAGCTCGGTGTCTCTCCAGAGAAAGTCCTAGATGCTAAGGGCACATATTTCAACATCCCAACCAAGACAGTAGATACGTCGAAAATGTCTTTCAATGTGCTCAAGTATATTCCTGAAGATGCGGCAATGAACTATCGCTTTGCTCCTTTTCAGTTGTCTGATGGAGTGCTGGAAGTCGGTATAATAGATCCAGAAAATGTTCAGGCCATGGATGCTCTCCAATTCATCTCGGCCAACCTAGGTATTCCTTTCAAAATTTTCCTCATTTCTAAAAGTGATTACAGTAAAATAATGGAGAATTATAAAGGTATAACCGGCCAAGTAGAAGAAGCGCTGGATGAACTTGACAAAGATGACCTTAAAGAAGCCAAGGCGGTGAGTGAAGAGAGTTTAAGTAAAGAAATAAAAAATGTAAACATGGGGGAAGAGGCGAAGATTGTGGAAGATGCCCCAGTCATAAAGATAGTGGCGGTGATACTCAGGAACGCCATAGAGTCTAATGCTTCAGATATCCATATAGAAAATACTGGTGATAAGGTAAAAGTGCGTTTCCGAGTAGATGGTACGCTCCATACGACTTTAGTTTTACCTACTAGTGTTTACAGTGGTATTGTGGCACGAATAAAAATCTTAGCTAAACTTCGGCTCGATGAAAAAAGGAAACCGCAAGACGGGTCCTTTAGTACGGCGGTGGATAGCCACAAGATTGATTTTCGTGTTTCTACGATGCCCGCTTTCTATGGAGAGAAGGTAGTGATGCGTATTTTGGATTCAGAAAAGGGAGTGAAGCCACTAGATCAGCTGGGTTTGTCCGAGACCAACCTTAAGCTCATAAAAGAAGCATTGACCAAGCCTTACGGAATTATTCTAATTACTGGTCCGACCGGATCTGGAAAGTCTACCACTCTCTATTCGATGATGAACGAGCTCGACAAAGAAAAGAGTAACATTGTGTCCCTGGAAGACCCAGTGGAGTATCATATGCCGAATATCAACCAGTCTCAAATGATGCCGGAGATAGGTTACACCTTTGCTTCAGGACTGCGCTCCATTCTCCGTCAGGACCCAGACATTATCATGGTGGGTGAAATTCGCGATAAGGAAACAGCTCAGCTCGCTATTCAGGCGGCTCTAACTGGCCATCTAGTGCTCTCCACCCTCCACACCAACAACGCTATCGGCGCAATACCTCGTCTAGTAGACATGGGAGTTGATCCGTATCTTATTGCGCCTACCCTTATTCTGTCAGTGGCTCAGCGTCTAGCGCGGCTTACTTGCGCTTCTTCACGTAAGTTAGTTCCTATGGACCCGAGTATTAAAATTCAGATTGAGCAGCAGATGAAGGACTTGCCAGAAGAATTTAAGAAAGAATTAATTGTTAAAGATGAAATGTATGAAACGATTCCATCGTCTGAATGCCCTTCGGGAACTCGCGGGCGTATTGCTGTTTTTGAAATGTTTAAGATAGACAAAGAGTTACAGAGCGTTATTTTGAAGAATCCTGTTAATGATGCAATCTACCAAGTAGCTCGCAAGAAAGGAATGCTCATGATGCGGGAAGACGCCATGCTTAAATCCATAAACGGCATTATCCCATATACTGAAGTTTATAATTTTGCCAACGAAAATGAATAAGATGCGTAGGCTAGCGTTTCTTCAGTACTTTTAGTATTATAATAGTATTATTAATATAGAGATTTTAATTAAAAAATATGGAAACACAAAATACTACAGGAGGATTTATGGAAACATTGCAATATTATCTAGTCACTAAAGCTCCTTTCCAAATCCCAGCCAATATCCGTGAGATTATTGTTAAATTTGGACCATGGTTGAATCTTCTATTTGTGTTAAGTTTTATTCCAGTAGTTCTTTCTCTCCTTGGCCTTAATCATATGTTCTCCTACGGATATATGATGACGGGGTGGTCACTTTATTCCATTTTTTCCTTGGCCTCTTTCGTGCTTTGCGCTTTAGCCTTACCAGGACTTTTCAAAAGAAGTATAAGTGGTTGGAATATGGTTTTCTATTCAAGCATCGTTTCATTCGCAGGTAATGTAATATACGGAGATATACTTGGAGGATTGGTGGGTTTAATCATAGGTCTGTATATTTTATTTCAAATTCGTTCTTATTATAGATAAATAGACATAGTAAGAGTATAATAGTCATAAGGGTTTATTAGGGTTAGAAAAGAAGAATTATGGCTGAGAAAGAAAAAAGCAAAATCTTAATAGTCGACGACGATAGTTTCCTTTTGGATATGTATGCTTTAAAATTCAGCCAGAATAATTTCGAGGTTCATACTGCTTCGGACGGTCTGCAAGCGTTAGAAAAGTTAAAAGCTGGGCTTGCCCCTGAAGTTATCTTGCTCGATATTATTATGCCAAATATGGATGGATTTGAAATGTTGGAAAAGATTAAAGCGGAAAATATCTGTCCCAGCGCAACGAAAGTAATTCTATCTAACAAGAGTGAGCAAAAGGACGTGGAGCGGGGTGGGAGTTTGGGAGTTTCTGGGTATATTGTAAAGGCTAACTCCACTCCAGCAGAAGTTATAGAGCAAGTGACGGGTATCTTAAAGAAAGTTAAACAATAGATTAATTATGGATTATAAAAAAGAACTTGAAGAACTAATTTTGACAGTGATCCGGCAAGGTGGCTCGGACTTACACATTGGTGCTGGTCGTGTTCCGGTAATTCGGGTAGACGGCGAGCTTATTTTTTTAGTAAAAAATGCTGTCTTAACGGAGGAAGACATGATGGGCTTCCTTAACCACATTTTAGAAAAAAGCAAAGTAGATAAATTTATAGAAAATCAGGAAATAGATTTTTCTTACGACTTTCGAGGCGAGGCGCGTCTGCGAGGTAACGCTTTTTTCCAGAAAGGTCTAGTTTGTATGGTTTTTAGGTTGGTGCCTAAGGTAAAAACTTTAGAAGAGTTGCATCTGCCTTCAATACTAGGTGATCTTGCTCGCAAGAAACAAGGCTTCTTCTTGGTGGTAGGTCCAGTAGGGCAAGGTAAGTCCACTACTCTCTCTGCGATGATTGATTTAATAAACAACAGTCAAGCCAGGAATATTGTGACAATTGAAGATCCTATTGAGCACGCATATATTCCTAATAAATCCATGGTTAGTCAGCGGGAAGTGGGGATCGATACTAAGGATTTTCATACCGCGCTCAAGTCCGTTTTCCGGGAAGACGTAAATGTTATCATGATAGGCGAGATGCGTACTCCAGAGACGGTCTCTACCGCTGTAACCGCAGCGGAAACAGGGCACTTGGTCTTATCCACCTTGCACACGAACAACGCTTCACAGACTATTGATAGAATCATCGATGCCTTTCCGGGATATCAACAAGACCAGATTCGTTCCCAGCTTGCGTCGTCCCTCCTTGGTATTTTCTCCCAGCGTCTAGTTCCACGCATAGCGGGCGGCTTGGTGCCTGCTTACGAGCTTTTACTAAACAACAACGCTGTTGCAAATTTAATCCGGGAAAAACGCACTCACGAGGTAGACGTGGTTATAGAGACGGGTTCAGAATCCGGGATGGTGGACTTAAACCATTCCCTGCTTGAGCTGGTCCGAGCCGGGGAGATATCTATTGAAGTAGCTTATCAGTATTCTCTTAATCCTAAGGGTTTAGAGAGGATGATATAACTTTATGTTATTTAAATACAAAGCAGTAGATGCTGAAGGAGCTAATAAAGAAGGAGAAATAGATGCGCCAAATCGTGATATAGCCATAAGCGGCCTACAGCATCGTGGCTTTATTGTTATTTCTATTAAAGACGCAGAGGAAGCCAAGTCACTTTTTAGTCGATCTTTTTTTGAGCGAGTTTCTATGAAAGATATTGTGATACTCTCTCGCCAGATAGCGACCCTCTTCGAAGCGCAGGTCTCTGCGCTTAAAGCGTTTACGATGCTTGCCTCGAACACTGAGAACAAACTTCTAGGGCGCAAACTCATGCAGGTCAGTGATGATTTGCAGGCCGGTGTCTCTATCTCAGGATCCTTAGCTCGCCATCCAGAAATATTTTCAGAATTTTATGTAAACATGGTCAAGGTAGGAGAGGAGACGGGTAAACTCAACCAGACCTTTTTATACTTGGCCGAATACCTAGATCGTCAGTATTCTCTTACTGCTAAGACTAGGAACGCGCTTATCTACCCGATATTCGTGATTGTTACCTTCTTTGTGGTTATGGCACTTATGTTTGTGGTGGTTATACCCAAGCTCTCGGTGATAATACTTGATTCCGGACAAGCTATTCCTTTTTATACTCAAATAATTATTTCTCTTTCAGAATTTTTCGTAAATTATGGTTTCCTGGTTATTATCTTCTTAATACTCTTAGGTATTTGGTTCTGGCGCCTCTCTAGGACTGAGCAAGGTAAAATATATCTAGATGGAGTCCGCCTCGCTACACCTCTAGTGGGGGATTTGTACAAGAAGCTTTACCTCTCTCGTATAGCAGACAACCTAGACACCATGCTTTCTTCCGGTGTTCCGATAATCCGCGCGATAGATATCACTTCTGCAGTGGTGAGTAGTAGAGTGTACAAGACTATTCTAATGCAAGTAGCCGATGGTGTGAAATCCGGACTTGCTCTTTCGGTTGCATTTGAAAAACATCATGAACAAATACCAAATATTATGGTGCAAATGATTAAGGTCGGGGAGGAAACCGGTTCCCTGGGAGCTATTTTAAAAACTTTAACGGATTTCTACCGTCGGGAGGTGGATGGTGCTATCGACACCTTAGTGGGGTTGATCGAGCCAGTGATGATTGTGGTGTTGGGCTTGGGTGTAGGGCTACTTCTGGTTTCTGTGCTTATGCCTATATACAATTTAGCAGGTAGTATCAACTAAGCACGCCTGCAGCAGCTATGCCGAGAGCATTGCGGGTAGGTGTGGATAACTTCCTTTTACAGATGGGATATAATATGAATATTGAAAATAAGTCGAATTATAAGTTTAATTATTATTAGTATAAGAATAAATTATGAAAATGAATTTTAGTAAAAGTTTCAAGTCTGGTTTCACATTGATCGAGCTCTTGGTCGTGGTCGCTATCATTGGTATCTTAGCTTCAGTTGTTTTGGCTTCTCTTAACTCTGCACGAACCAAGGGTACAGATGCAGCTATTAAATCAGCAATGGCTAACGCTCGTGCGCAAGCTGAGCTTTATTACGATGGTGCTCAGTCTTATGACACAGTATGTGCTTCAGCTACTGCGAACGGCGTGTATCCTCTAATATTAAATGCCGCTCAAAAGATTCTTTCTGGAGGAACACCAACTGTTGCTGACGCTACGCCTTTTGCTTATAGTGCTTCTGGTACTGGTGCCTATTCTGTTTGTCATGATAGCGCACTTGGTTGGGCTGCTATTACTTCTTTGAAATCTCCTGCAACTGCCAACTCTGGATGGTGTGTTGACTCTACTGGTGCTTCTAAGGAGGCCACAGTGCTGACTAACGCTTCAGTTGTTTGTGGTTCATAATTAGGCTATATAGTTTAACACAAAATCCACCCTTGGCTTGTCCACAGGGTGGATTTTGTGTTTTTACATCTATGATATAATAAACTCAGTATTTTATTATAAGCATATAAATAATCGCCACAATTTAGTAATTAATTACGTGGCATGGTTTTATGAAATCATATGAAAAATAATATAATTCGTGGTTTCAAGTCTGGTTTCACATTGATCGAGCTCTTGGTCGTGGTCGCTATCATTGGTATCTTAGCTTCAGTTGTTTTGGCTTCTCTTAACTCTGCACGAACCAAGGGTACAGATGCAGCTATTAAGGCAACTATGGCAAATGCTCGCTCCCAGGCCGCTTTGTTTTATGATACTGGTCAGGTATATACAGATGTGTGTACTGCTGCTGGTGGTATTGGTACATTTGTTTTAAATGCGGCTCAGAAGCTTAACATTGCCGCTACTGTTGGGGACGATACCCAGCCATTTATTTATGACCCCACTGGGCTTGTTGCTGGCGCCTCTGTTTGTCACAACGCTGATGATGCTTGGGCAGCTATCACGTCTCTTAAAGGCTCTACTACAAGCTCTGGCTGGTGCGTAGATTCGACTGGTGCTTCTAAAGAGGCTACTGAATTACTTGTAGGAGCTTGGGCTTGTCCGTAATTTTATTAATAAATAAATTTTGTAGATAGTAAAATATATTTTGTGATATAATAATCTTGTGATTTCATTAGTTACAATCATTTTCTTTAGTTTTGGTTTGATTATTGGGAGCTTCTTAAATGTTGTAATTCTTCGGTATCACACAGAGAGGTCCTTTGGCGGACGGAGTGCCTGCATGTCCTGCCGAACCACGCTTTCTTGGTACGAACTTATACCTGTATTTAGTTTTATTGGGCTAAGGGGTAGATGTAAAACCTGTCAAACTGGGATCTCGGTGCAGTATCCATTAGTGGAGTCTGTAACCGGTATTATTTTCGCGCTTCTATTTTTAAAATTTCAAGATATATTCTTTCTAGACACTCTTGCCTTTACCGTAAACTACGCTTACTACGCAGTTATCTTTTGTTTACTTATAGTTATAGCAGCTTATGATCTGAAGCATAAAATCATTCCAGACACGCTGTCTTTAGTGCTCGGCGTAATTTCATTTATTGGGATTTTCTTTATATCTCCAAGTGGTTTCTATTTGCATATGCCGGGGTACTGGGAATTGTTTTCGGGAGTATTGGTCGCTTTACCTTTTGCTTTTCTGTGGCTGGTGTCTCGGGGTACCTGGATGGGTCTCGGGGATGCCAAGCTCGCTTTGGGCTTGGGGTGGTTTCTGGGGCTCTCACGTGCGCTCTCTGGAGTGGTGGTAGCTTTTTGGTCTGGGGCAATTATCGGAATTATTTTAATGATTTTTTCCAGAAAATACGGCATGAGAAGTGAAATTCCCTTCGCTCCGTTTCTGGTACTGGGTGCAGTTATCGCTTTTCTTTTTGAGTTACATCTTTTCCCGTTCTTTTAATGCACTTAATTTTCTATTTTGAATGAAAAAATTTAAATTACAAACAAATAGAGGAATGACTTATGTGGAGCTCATAGTTGTCTTGAGTATCTTCTCTGTGATGTCTGCTGTGGTGATGTATAATTACGGCGCCTTCCAAGGCAAAGTGGATATTAAAAATCTTGCTAACGACCTTGCTTTAAAAATGGTTCAAGCCCAGAGAGATGCTTCTTATGGAAAGTTTCCTTCACTTGCTCAGCAGGGCTCAATAGCTCCGACCTGGAAGCCCGCTTACGGAATATACTTTGACCTACCAGTCGACAACAAAAGCTTTTATTATTTCTCTGATCTCAATAATGATAAATTATACCAAGGCACCAACTGTACTGGGGAGTGTGTAGAAAAGATAAGTATTACCAAAAATAACATTATCTCTCTATTGCGAGTAGTGTATCAAGACGGTTCAAGTTCTACTCCTACTAAAATGACAGTATCTTTCACCAGGCCTAACTTAAATTCCGAGGTGGTAGTAGATGCTGGCACCACTCCACTCGCCAATGTATCTTATGTGGAAATAAGCACTACTTCACCTAAAGGCAATATTGCTAAAATATTAATATATGCTTCTGGCAGAATTCAAATAAATTAATATGCAATTTCATAATTTACAAAAAAATGGTGGCTATACAATAATAGAAACAATGGTTTCCATTTCTATTTTCTTGGTTGTTGTTATGTACGGTATGGCCGCGTTACTTAATGCGAACGTTGTGCAGAGGAAGTTGCAAGATATGCATTCTATTATTGACAATATGAGCTTCATTATGGAAGACATATCCAGAAACTTGAGGACGGGTTATAATATTAAATGTTTTCAAAAAAATGTAGATACTATTTTATCAACAGCAACCATTAGTGCAAGCCCTACTACTCGTAGTTGTACCGATGGTTGGGCTATCGCTTTTGAGCCTACTTTTGGGCATCCTTCTTCTTATACTGATCAATGGGTGTACTATTTAGATAGTAGTGGCAAACTTTGGAAGTCTACACAAGGAGTTGTAGCTGGTAGTTCTATCCAGCTAACTCCGGATGAAGTCGTGATAGATCAGATTTCTGGTTTTTCTGTCTTGGGTGCTGTGCCAGTCGCGCTAGGAGACTCACAACAGCCTATGGTCACCATCAGACTTAGCGGTAATATAACTTATAAACCAGGCACCCCGAACAGCATCGTCTCACCATTTTCTCTCCAGACTTCTGTGTCGCAGAGAGCAATAGATATTTAATTATATGAAATTATTTTTTAAAAAATTTGATAAATCTAGTAGCGGGTTTACTCTAGTTGAGACACTGGTTGCTGTTTCTATCTTTACTGTCTCTACGCTTGGGTTGATGGTTTTCTTGGGTAAGAGTATGGCAGATACGGGATATGCTAAGAAGAAAACTACAGCCGCTTATCTAGCGCAAGAAGGCATAGAATACATTCGTAACCTGCGGGACACCCATATTCTTTATTCTTCTACAAGTTCAGACGCTGGCTGGAATAGCTTTGTTGCTAAAATTTTAAGTGGATCTTGCCAGAATTCAAATGGGTGCTATTTTAATGTTGACAACATAAACTACTCTGATTCTTCACAGCCGATCATAGACATGACGCTTACGGCTTGTGGCTCATCCTGTACACCATTACTCTACAACAGTGCCACTGGTAAGTACGGATATACTTCTGGCGCAAACTCAGGCTTTATTCGTAAGATTTATATTGTTCAAACTAGCGCTGACGAGATGAAAGTTTCTTCTACGGTATACTGGACGCAAGGGTCTGGCTCATATAATATGACTTTTTCACAAAATTTACTTAAATGGGTAGAATATTAGTAATGATTTACCAAATTGAAAAACAAAATACAGGCTTCGTAATGCTCTTTGCAGTCACGCTCTCGAGTATTATTTTAGCGATAACTCTGGGGGTGGCCAATATTGCACTTAAGGAAATAAACTTCAGCACTTCTGCGAGGGAAACCAACAATGCTTTCTTCGCAGCTGATGCAGGTATCGAATGTGCCTTATTTAATGACCGGGTGTTGAGTCGTTCTTTTGTGGAAACAGGGAGTACTGGGGTAGTATCTTGCTTGAACAATCCCAGCATAGCTTTATCTGGTTCGTATCCATCATGGAACTTTGTTTTACCGGGACTCGCTGGATCAAGTTGTACGAAGGTAAATGTGGTTAAAGATAACGTGACTAGTTTCCCTTTAATTAAAACTACCATTATCGCTAAGGGTTATAATATCGGCGATGGATCCTGTAATTCTACTAGCGCAAACCGCATTGAGCGTGAAGTCCGGGTCGTTTATGGCACTCCGGCTATATTCTTGGTAGCATCTTCTCAATCTACGGCCGCTCTAAATTCAACTTCGATTGTAGTTGATAAACCAGCTGGCGTTATCCAGAATAATGTTTTAATAGCATCGATTGCTTTTATGCCTAGTACGGCCAATATATCAAGTACTCCAAGTGGGTGGACTCTAGTTCGTCGCATAAACAATGCAACCCCGAATGGCAACTCTTTAGCAACTTATCGCAAGGTCGTTGGAGCGAGTGAGCCTAGCACTTACACTTGGGGCTTTGATGTACCAACTACTGGTCTAGTGGGCGGGGTACTTGGGTTTGCTGGAGTTAGTACTTCAAATCCCATAAACGTAGAAAACGGTCAGACTGTTCCTTCTAGTGCTGGTCTTATAGTTGCAACCCCAAGCGTGAACGCGACAGTTCCTAACACGATGGTGGTAACTATACACAGCGTGGCAAATGGTACCACATGGAGCTCGCCTTCTGGTATGACCGAAGGAGTAGATACAACCAATGTTCCTCCTTTTTCTAGCACCGGGCAATCTATTGAAATGAATTATGTAAATCAGCAATCATCTGGCTCGACCGGAGTTAAAACTGCTACTCAAAACAGTAGTGGAGGACTTCCAGCTCCTGATAGTGGAAATTCGCAAATTATTGTTTTACAGCCTTAGTGTAAGGTTATTAAATATTCGGCCATGGATAAATCTGAAGTGAAAAAAGAAGCAAAGCAAAGAATTAAGAAACTGCGAAATGAAATCGATAGACTCCGACAGGCTTATCATATAGAAAATTCCCCAGAAGTCACGGACGATGTGTATGATTCTTTAACCCGGGAATTACGAGGGATTCTTGACGAATTCCCAGAGTTCGCGTTAGAAAATGCGCGAGAAGATAGAGTGGGCGGGAAGCCGCTCGACAAATTTGTAAAAGTGAAACATCAAAACAGAATGTTGTCTTTAAACGACGCCTTTTCATATGAAGAATTATATGATTGGGAAAAGCGAATCAAGAAACTCTTGCCTCCTGGAGCTCGCTTTAGTTATTTCTGTGAAGCCAAGTTCGATGGACTGGCCGTTTCGCTCATTTATGAAAAAGGTAAGTTCTTGCGGGGCGCTACTCGCGGGGATGGATTTGTAGGGGAGGATATAACCCTAAATTTAAAAACAATACATTCTATCCCGCTTATACTCCAGAGTCCTTATCCCTCTTATATAGAAGTACGAGGCGAGGCGATAATGTCTAAGAAAACTTTGGAGCTACTAAATGCAAAAAATGAAAAAGAAGGTAAGACGCTGTTTGCTAATACTAGAAACGCGGCCGCTGGAAGCTTGAGGCAGTTAGATTCCAGACTGGCGGCTTCACGGAAGCTTGACTTTGTAGCCTACGACATAGCAGGGGGTGATTCACTGCCTAGCCACTCTGCGAAGCATAAATTTCTTCGAGAGCTCGGATTTAAAGTAGATCCAAATGAGGCCTTGAGTAGTAATTTAGAAGAGGTCATTGCTTTTATTAAAAAATTTCAAACTATTAGAGAAGATTTCCCATATGGCACTGATGGGATAGTGGTTGCTGTGGATGATTTAAAATTCCAAGCAGTGCTAGGTGTTGTGGGCAAGGCTCCTAGATATTCGGTCGCTTTTAAATACCCAGCGGAGCGAGCTACAACTACCGTGAAAGATGTCAAGATTAATGTTGGACGCACCGGTGTACTAACTCCACTTGCCATATTTGAGCCCACTTTGGTGGCTGGCTCTCTGGTGTCTAAGGCGACCCTCCATAACATGGATCAAATCGAGCGCTTAGGGTTACGCATCGGTGACACAGTGGTGATAGAAAAGGCAGGGGACGTTATTCCTAAGGTGGTAGAGGTGCTGATAAAAATGCGAAGCGGTAAAGAAAAGAAAATAAAAATCCCGGAGTCTTGCCCTGTGTGTGGCGGAGTGGTGGAAAAGAAAAAGGCTTTGCAGGCACAGATTTCGGTAGCATATTACTGCGCCAATCCTAAATGTCCTGCCAAGAATGAGCGGTATCTAGAGCATTTTGTTTCTGTTTTTGAAATTTACGAACTTGGCCCTAAAATTTTAAGACGTTTCAAGGACGAGGGCTTAATTACTGACGCTGCGGATATTTTTACCCTGACTCGCGAAGATATTGCTCCGCTTGAGCGCTTTGGAGAGAAGTCGGCGGATAACATAATCGAAGAAATAAGAAATAAAAAGAAAATACCACTTTCTAAATTTCTCTGGGCGCTCGGAATTCTCCATGTGGGGGAGGAGACAGCTCGAGACTTGGCGCTTCACTTCGGAACATTAGAAAAAGTAATCCTGCGAGCCAAGCAAGACCAAGGCGCAGTAGCTAGTATAGAGAATATAGGTCCAGCCGTTTCTAAGAGTATTCATGAGTTTTTTCACGATAAAAATAATTTAAAATTTATAGAAAAACTTGTGAAAAACGGTGTCGTGGTAGGGAAAGAAGGGAAGAGAAAGGCCGGCCGCTTCACGGGGCTGAGCTTCGTACTTACTGGCACGTTATCCCAAATGTCTAGAGAGATTGCGAAAGAAAAAATATTGGCCCAGGGTGGTAAGGTTGTGGGCTCGGTGTCGAATAATACTTCTTATGTTGTAGCAGGTGAAGAGGCTGGGTCTAAACTCGCCACTGCTAAAAAACTAGGCATAAAAGTTCTAAACGAAGCAGAGTTCTTAAAATTACTCTAAAGGGTCAGCTTACAAAATATATTAACATGTTTTGGCTTGACAGTACCCCCTAGGGGGTATATACTTTAGGTATGCAGGTAAATAAACAAAAAATTTCAAGAAGACTAAAAATACTAGAAGGCCAAGTTCGAGGTATTCAAAACATGGTCGATAAGAATGCATACTGTATTGACATCATTACTCAGACCTCAGCTATCAAGCAAGGCCTCTCGAACATAGAAGATGCTCTCCTAGAAGGACACCTAGGGCATTGTGTGGTGAATCAAATCAAGAGCGGACAAACAGGTAAAGCTACCAAAGAAATTTTAAAAGTTTATCAGCTTAAACGCAAGTAGAATTTTGTAAAATTATGCAAACACAAACTTACAAAGTAAAAGGAATGCACTGCGCTTCTTGCGCAAGTATTATTGAACGAACCGTCAAGAAAATAGATGGTGTGGAAAACATAGCTGTAAACAATGGTACTGAAAATGCAAAAATATCATATGATGCAAGTAAAACAAGTCCAGAAGATTTTAATAAAAAATTAGAGCCTTTAGGATATTCGCTTGTTGCGCCAAAGGCTCATGATATGAGCAATATGTCTGCAATGGAGATGGGAATGAGCGCAGATGAGCACGCTGCACACCTTGGACTCAATCAGTCTAAACAAGAGAAACTTGCGGAAATTAAAGACATGAAAACAAAAGTTATGTCCGCAATTCCTCTAGCCATCTTTAGCGTATTTGTGATGAGTTGGGAGATTTTGGCGCAATATAATGTTGTCTCTGAAATGAATGGAGCGGTGGAAGAATTTTTCCATCATCTTTTGCCTTTAATGGCGACATATATATTATTTGTGGTAGGTAAACCTTATCTTCTAGGGTTTTATAGATTTCTGCGCTACGGCAAGGCCAACATGGATACCTTAATAGGAATAGGAACGGTTGCGGCATTTCTCTATAGCTTTGCTGTAACTGCATTTGAAGATGTTCTTAAACCTTTTATCAACGTTGATGCAACATACTACGATGTAACTATTATTGTTATAACTTTCATAGCATTTGGCAAATATCTTGAAGCGCGCTCAAAACTAAAGACCGGTGATGCTATTGAAAAATTGCTAAATCTCCAAGCAAAAACTGCACTAGTTGTTCGTGATGGCAAAGAGGTAGAAATACCAGTGAGTGAGGTAAAGCATGGCGATCTGATAATCGTAAAGCCGGGAGCAAAGATTCCGGTGGATGGAGTGATTATCGAAGGCTCATCATTTATTGATGAGTCAATGGTAACCGGTGAACCCATGCCAGCTCAAAAGAAAGTTGATGACAGCGTTGTAGCTGGCACAATCAACACCAGTGGGTCATTCACTTTTAAAGCAACTAAAGTGGGATCAGAAACTTTACTTGCACACATTATAAAGATGGTGGAAGAAGCGCAAGGAAGCAAAGCCCCAATTCAAGCCCTTGCCGATAAGATTTCAAGTGTTTTTGTACCTGTCGTGCTTATAATTGCTTTTATAACTTTAGGTGTATGGCTTTTATTAGGTACTAGTTCACTTGGATTTTCTCAAGCCCTCTCTTTGGGCCTTGTGTCCTTTGTTGGAATTTTAGTTATAGCTTGCCCTTGTGCCCTAGGTCTTGCTACTCCAACTGCGATTATTGTAGGAGTTGGTAAAGGGGCCAAGGAAGGAATATTAATTAAAGATGCGGCAACTCTTGAAAAGCTTCACAAGGTTGATACAGTGATTGTTGATAAAACAGGGACTATAACCATTGGCAAGCCTACATTGGTTGATATTCAAAACTTCTCTAACTTAAAAGATGATGAACTTGTATCCATTCTAGCTTCGCTTGAGAAAAAATCAGAACATCCTATCGCTCACGCCATCGTCAGTTACGCAGAAGAGAAAAATATTAAAATAGAGAGTGTCTCAGACTTTGAAGGAGTTCAAGGTAAAGGACTCAAGGGGTCAATAAACAGTAATCAATACTTCGTTGGGAACACTAAATTAATGAAGGACCTTGGTGTGTCTTTTGATGTTTCAAAGATTGAAGAGTTCACAACACAAGGTAAGACGCCAGTTATCATTTCTACAAAGGAAAAAGTGCTTGGGTTCGTGATGGTTTCTGATGAAATAAAAGCGGAGTCAAAAAAAGCAGTCGAGGATCTCCATAAGCTTGGAATTAAAGTGGTTATGGTTACCGGAGATGATGAAAGGGCTGCAAAGTATATGGCATCACTTGTTGGTATTGATGAGGTGGTAGCTCATGTATTACCACAGGATAAATTAGAAAAGATAAAAGAGTTTCAGTCGCAAGGTAAGGTTGTAGCCATGGCTGGAGACGGCGTGAATGATGCCCCAGCGCTTGCGCAGGCTGATGTTGGTATTGCTATGAGTACTGGAACGGATGTGGCGATTGAATCCGCGGGCATTACGCTCCTTGGGGGAGATATTTCCAAGCTGGTTAAAGCAATAAAACTCTCAAAGATTACCATGCGGGGAATAAAGCAAAATCTTTTCTGGGCGTTTATTTACAACATCGTCGGTATTCCGCTCGCGGCAGGAGTATTTTACCCGGTTTTCGGCTGGCTTTTGTCTCCGGTCTTTGCAGGATTCGCTATGGCAATGTCTTCGGTTTCAGTAGTCGGCAATTCATTACGAATTAAAAGTAAAAAATTATAATTGGCAGCGAGTGAGAAATTATAAATTTATTTAATAATTATGAACGAGTGAACCAATTATATTGTACCCAGTTATATAATAAAGTCGAAAGTATTAATAATTAATCAAAATTAATTTAAAAAATTTATGAACAACAAAATTGCGTTTGGGGTAGTGGGCATAGTAGTGGGAGTGATTGTCACTTTATCACTGGGATCGAGAGGGGGATATGGATCAATGATGTGGGGAGGAAATTATTCAAATAATCCAACTTCAAGCAGAACTGCCGGGGTGATGAGTCAAATAGATAAACATTTCATTGAACAGATGATTCCTCACCACGAGGGAGCTATTGCCATGGCAACTCTGGCACTCCAAAAAGCAAAGCATACGGAGATTAAAACTTTAGCCACAGCAATCATTGAAGCTCAGACGGCAGAGATTCAAAACATGAGCGTCTGGTATCAGGATTGGTTTGGAAAAACTGTGCCAAAAGTAAGTACCGGAATGATGGGCGGGGGCATGATGTCGCAGAGCGGAATGCATATGGGTGGACAGGAAGATATGACGGCATTAGAGAATGCATCTGACTTTGATAAGGCATTTATCGAAGAAATGATCCCGCATCACCAGTTGGCGATTATGATGGCGAATATGCTTCAGTCTGGAACGAGTAGGCCTGAAATGCAGCAGCTTGCAAAGGATATTATTAAGTCCCAGTCGGAGGAGATAGAAAAAATGCAAGGTTGGTATCAAAATTGGTATTAATAAAAAATTAAAGGTCGAAATTATAAAAAATAATTAAAATAATTTTATGATGGGATATGGATACGGGTACAGCGGGATGATGGGAGGAGGTTTCGGCTCAATTGTTGCTCTAATAGTATTAGTGGATTTGGTCTTGCTTGGTATCTGGCTTTATAAAAACATAAATAAGTAATGAATATGGGCTTTAATAATAGAAAATTATTTATAGGTGTCTTCATTTTACTTACTTATGTAGGTATAGGTGTTTTTGGTTTGTTAAAATTTAGCCACAAATCTGAAATGCCTATGCCTAATTGTCTATATTCACAAGGTAGTTTTTCATTATGTGAAAATAATTTTGCGCATATAAATAATTGGCGTCAGTTTTCAAAGGCGGTTATTCCGTTTATATTAATTCTTTCACTTTTAGTGCTCGGAGTGATTTTATATTTTTACAACAAACAAAACTTTTTAAAACAAAACCAGTATTTTTATAGATGGAAGTATTACCTATACAATAAAAAATTAGATACTTACAATAATAAAATTATTAAATGGTTATCTCTTTTTGAAAATAGTCCACCTCTTTCATACTAAGGCATAGCTCAAACTACTTTGTCGTAAAGTTTTTGGCTGTGTCTATTAAATCCTCATCAAAGGATTTTTTACCATTCTAACCAAAAAAATATGAAAGAAAAAAATAAAATTGTTACATTTATCGGTGTTATCGCGGTTCTTTTTATCGGGCTTCTATTGTACGCACAACCTGGTAAAAATCAAAGTAGTGAAGTTAGCGCAAAAAATATCCCAGTAGGAGCAGAAGAGTTGTCAGATTCACACACAGCTGGGTTGAATAGCACTCCAGTCGCCGCTCTATCGGCTACGGAAACCTTCTACGATTTCGGTACTATCTCTATGAAGGATGGCAAGGTTAGCAAAATATTTCAAGTAATCAACTCCACAAATGAGGACATAAATATTCCGAGTTTGTCCACTTCTTGCATGTGCACAAATGCATATATAGTGAAGTCCGACGGAAGCAAGAAGGGACCATTTGGAATGCCTGGTCATGGCGGGGCAGTTCCTAGGGCTAACGCCATCGTAGAAGCCGGGGGGTCACTTAACATTGAAATTGTGTATGATCCTAATGCTCACGGCCCGGCCGGTGTCGGTCTAATCGAACGTTCCGTGTATCTAGAGGATGAGAGTGGCAATATAATTGAATTCAAGATTAAGGTTAACGTAACTCCATAATTGTATGAAAAAAATAATTATTACAATTAGTATTGTTCTCGTCGCTATAGTGGGGTTGGTTATTTTGAAAAATAGCTCGGTAACCTCATCAATAATTTGGGAGATGAGTAGGGGAGGAACGTGGCTTCTACCACTTGTTGTCATATCTGCCCTTCTAGATAGTGTGCACCCATGCTCATTCTCGATTCTTCTTATCACCATAGCCTTTCTATTCGGGATACAAATGAGTCGTAAGAAAATTCTACAACTGGGAGGAACGTACATTGCCGGTATCTTTGTTGCTTATTTCTTAATTGGGCTCGGCATATTGAAGGTACTCCACCTCTTCAATACTCCGCACTTTATGGGCAAGCTGGGGGCGACGCTCCTGATTGTCTTCGGGGTGGTCAACTTGCTTAATCGTTTTTTTCCAAATTTTCCGATTAAAATGAAAATTCCGGGCGTAGCTCACGGCGCGATGAGCAAATTGATGGACAGAGCTTCGTTTCCTGCAGTCTTCGGACTGGGGCTCTTGGTCGGCATCTGTCAGTTTCCGTGCATGGGTGGACCGTATCTGATGGTTATCGGGCTCTTGCGTGACCAAGTGACATACTTTTCCGGATTCGGCTATCTCTTGTTTTACAATTTGATCTTGATTGCTCCGCTCGTGGTGGTGCTATACATCTCTGCTCAAAAAGCGCTGGTCGAAAAAGTACAAATATGGAAACGAGACAATGTTGGTGGGGTTAAGTTATGGGCCGGCATTGCCATGATTATTATTGGCATCTTAATCTTCTTCATCTAATTATATGATTGTTGCAATATTATCAATCCTTATTCTTACGATCCTAGTTTGGATTCTGAACAAAAAATTATCTGTTCAGGTGTGCTCAATTTGTGCGGGAGTAACTCTTACTTGGCTTTGGATGCTCGTTGGTTTGTGGCGTGGGCTTCTTCCCGTTCCAGGTAACGAGTTTATTGTCGCAATTTTGATGGGTGCAACGATAGGCGGCATAGTAACGGAGCTGAAGAAAATATTCCAAAAACACAGAAGTCGATCCAAAAACACAGAAGTCGAATTATTAGACGATAAACTAAAAGATTGTTGCTAACATGAAAAACAAAATAAGAGAAATATTGTATTCATTCCTTGCTATTGTTGTAATAATGTTCTTGGGTTTTGTGCCGGTCGGTCAGAAAGCTTTTGCTCTTAATTGGAGCAACATGGGAATAAAAATGTTGGAAACTAGAGTAATCGATAAAGAGAAGTTTGAGAATCTCTATAACCAAAGGGGCGGACTAAGTGAACCAGAAAAAAAACTACTCTATGGCACGGGCAACAGGGACCTCGTTATTACTTTGGAGAACTCTGGCATGATGTTAAACATGCTTTGGGCGTTAGGATTGGGAAATAAAAATCCTATTCTGGAAAATGGTCCGATGATGGATTCTAGATACGGCGGAGCGGAGCGCTTTGCCTCCACGGGCGGCTGGACGCTCTCCGAAGGAAATGCAATGAACCATTATAGTATGCATTCGCTTGTAACACTTACGGATGAGGAGCAGGCTTTGGTTGAACGTGTTGCAAAAAATGTTTACCGCCCTTGTTGTAAGAATTCTACTTATTTTCCGGATTGTAATCACGGCATGGCCATGCTCGGATTGATGGAGCTTATGGCCTCACAGGGTGCAACGGAGGATGATATGTATAAGCAGGCGGCGGAGGTAAATGCACTTTGGTTCCCCAGTCAATCTCAGAAAGTTCCAGCTGGTTGTGCAGCATAATTTTTCGTGATAGATTGTATATATAATGTTAAAAATATATACATTCCATGTCTCCGGCACTCACTGTGCGTCATGTAAAATTTTTATCGAAGATGCCTTAAACGAGCAGGATTTTATTCAAGATGCTCGTGTTGATCTAAAGAAAGAAATTGTAGAAGTAAAAACCGATAGCAACCAAGCCCCCGAGGAACTTGCAAAAGTTCTGACAAGTAAAATTGAGTCGAATGGGTATGTTCTGTCAGTAGAAAAAACTGCCAAAGAAAGACAGAACGGTGATGTGATTTGGAAGGCCTTACCGATTGGGTTGGCGTTTCTCATTTTATTCTTTCTTTTGCAAAAATCAGGAATTTTAAATCTTGGAATTGGCGGACAAACAACGCCGACCACAAGTTTTATCATTGGCCTCATAGCTTCAGTTTCAAGCTGCCTCGCCATAGTTGGAGGATTAGTTTTATCACTTTCTGCGAAAATATCAGAAGATAATGTAAGCGATACTAAAACTTTTTTGCTTTTCCACACAGGCAGACTGGTAAGCTTTGCAGTACTGGGTGGGATTCTGGGGCTGATTGGTAATGCTATAGGTATCAACTTCACGTTCACTGCAATATTGGGACTCATTGCGTCTCTGGTAATGCTCTTGCTTGGTTTAAACTTAGTGGGAGTATTTAAGAAAAATAAAGTAGCTTTACCTTCTGGAGTCTTCGGTTTCTTCCGAAGAATCGAGCACAAAACTTTTACTCCTCTAGTCATTGGATTTGGGACATTCTTTCTGCCTTGTGGCTTCACTCAATCAATGCAGGTCGCGGCAATTTCAAGTGGTTCATTCATGTCTGGTTTCTTAATTATGCTTGCCTTTGCTTTAGGCACATTGCCAATGCTTGCATTTCTCTCCTTCGGATCAGCATCTTTTGCTCATGGGAAACATGCACCACTATTCTTTAAGTCCGCTGGGGTCGTTGTTATAGGACTTGGAGTATTTGCTTTACTGGCTGGGCTTGCAGGACTGGGTATTATCAATCCATTATTCAATATTTAGCTTTGGTATAATTATCTTATGAACAAAACAGTTTCAATTATCATCACACTCGGTCTCATTGTTGCTGTCGGCATAATTTTTGTCGGCGGTTCGAAAACAAAGAACTTAGGTCAAATAGTGCAAAATAGTGAGATAAAAGAT
>Ga0209542_10007594_pt1 | contig 20560 bp, 22 predicted proteins | sample RifCSPhighO2_01_FD_184028 | JGI IMG/M metagenome (GOLD analysis project Ga0209542, IMG submission 184028) | Soil microbial communities from Rifle, Colorado - Rifle CSP2_plank highO2_0.1 (SPAdes) (version 2) | ecosystem: Environmental > Terrestrial > Deep subsurface > Rock core/Sediment ...
TATGCACAAGTCCTTCTTGGCCTCCTCCAACCTCCACAAACGCGCCGAATTCCATAATCCTCTTTACCTTGCCCTGAAAAATTTCTCCTACTTGCACTTCCCGGGTAAGGTTCCTCACGGTTTCCAAAGCTTGTTCCAGTTGTGTTGCGTCCTGCCCAGTTACAAAAACAAGGCCGGTTTCTTCAATGTCGATTTGCACGTCGAACTCATCGATAATTTTGTTAATCGTTTTGCCCCCAGGGCCGATAAGAAGCCCTATTTTTTCTGGGTTGATTTGCAAAGTGGCAATCTTGGGAGCCCAGGGAGAAAGCTCTTTTCTGGGTTCGGCAAGTATTTTGGCAATAACTTCGTCTAAAATATGGGAATGGGCTTTCTTGGCTTTGGCTAATGTTTCTTTGAATATGTGTTCGGTAATTCCCCGGACTTTTACGTCCAGCTGAATTGCGGTAACACCTTGTTTGGAACCCGCCACTTTAAAATCCATGTCGCCGTGATGATCTTCCGGGCCCTGAATGTCGGTTAACAGTTTATATTCCCCGTTTTGTCCTAGCATGAGCCCCATGGAAATTCCTGCCACGGGCCGTTTAATGGGAACTCCGGCATCCATTAAGGCAAGCGTGGAAGAGCATACGGAAGCCATAGAGGTAGAGCCGTTGGAAGATACCACTTCTGTTACAATACGAATGGTGTAAGGAAATTCTTCCGGGGTTGGGATAACGGGAAACAAGCCTTTTTCTGCGAGCATGCCATGTCCTATCTCTCGTCGGCCAGGGCCTCGGAGCATTTTTACCTCTCCTGGCGCATAAGGGGGAAAGTTGTAGTGGTGCATAAAACGCTTTTTGCCAATGAACTCCATGCCTTCCAAAAGGCGTTGGTCGCCGGGTGCGCCAAGCGTCAAAATAGAAAGGGTTCTGGTTTGCCCCCGTTCAAAAAGACCAGAACCATGCGTTCTGGGAAGGAACCCGGCCAAAGCAGATAATGGTCTGATCTCGTCGAGTTTCCGGTCGTCCACGCGCTGATTTCTTTCCAGGGCTCCCTTGTGGACAATGCGATCGGTTTCTTCGTCGAAAAAGGAATCAACATGCGAAAGAACTTCGGCGTTTTCGTACTTTTCTTTGGTAAAAGCCGTAAACTCTTTTTTTACTTCGTCCACCGCTGCCATTCTGGCCTGCTTATCTCCCTGAAAAAGAGCGTGTTCGAGTTTGGGTTCGAGCCAATTTTGGAGTTCCTTGCGCACTGTTTCTTCTATAGGCGAGCGTTCCTCGTGCGCGATTTTTTCTTTGCCAAGCTTCCCGATAAGGTCTTCTTGAAACGCAATAAGGGCTTCCAAATGCGGCTTGGCAAATGCAAGCGCCTGCTCATATACTTCTTCTGACACTTCATCGGACTCGGCCTCGATCATGTTGAACAGGAGTTCCTGCCCTTCTTTTACTGCGGCCAGCACGAAATCAAGGTCGCTTTGTCCGCGCTCTTCGTAAGTGGGGTTTACCACAAACTGGCCGTTTATTCTTCCTACGCGCATCCCAGCTAAAGGCCCTTTCCAGGGAATGTCGGAAAGGGAAAGCGCAATAGAGGCGCCCAAAAGCCCTGCGACATCAGGATCGTTTTGTGCGTCCCAGGAAAGGCAGGTGGTAATTATCTGTACTTCTCGTTTGAAGTTTTTGGGGAACAAGGGGCGAATCGCGCGGTCAATAAGTCGGGCGCAAATTATGGCTTCGTCGGAAGGGCGTCCCTCGCGGCGAATAAAGCGAGAACCCAAGATTCTGCCTGCGGCATAAAACCGTTCTTCGTAGTCAACAATAAGAGGAAAAAATCCCTGGTTGGAAGTTTCAGAGCGCGACATAACGGCAGTAACGTAGGTGAGCGTTTCTCCCGTCCGGATAAGTACGTTCCCGTTTGCCTGCTCCGCCCAGTTGGGGAATTCAATGGTAATTTCTTTCTCTCCAAGCTTTACGGTGTATTTGTTCATCGTGTAATTTTAAGAGGCCAACGAGACTTTTTTAACAGATATTTATCTTCCTCTTCTTCCAAGTCAACGAATTCATCGGCCACCTCCCGAAGCCTTGAAGAAGTTGATTTTCCAAATGCCATAACTTCCACGCGTTTTCCGTGGTTTTTGAGGTATTCTACAAGAGGCACATAGTCGCCGTCGCCCGATACCAGCACTACCGCGTCTGCGCTGTCTGCGGTTTTAATGGCGTCGACAGCAATGCCAACGTCCCAGTCCGCCTTTTTGAGGCCTCCGTAATACTCCTGAAGATCTTTTACGCGAGTTTCAATGCCTACGCTCGTGAGGGCGTCGAAAAACGGCTTTTCTTCTCCGGTTTTCGTGCGCACTACATAAGCAAACGCACGGATAAGTTTTCTGCCTGCAACCGCGTTTTTTACGATTTCGCGGAAGTTTACGCGGGCCTGGTGAAGGTTTTTTGCCGAGTGGTACAGGTTTTGAACATCGATAAAAACAGTAACCCGCTGATCTTTATTTTTGAGGCTCATGTCGAAATGGCCTTATTTTTTTAGGCCGGTTTTTTTCAAAAGAGATTTATATCGTTTTTCGTCCTCCCGTTTGAGGTGCGCTAAAAGAGTGCGGCGCCTGGCCACCATCTTTAAAAGACCTCGTTTGGAGTGAAAATCCTTGGCGTGCTTTTTTAAATGGGAAAGCAACTTCCGGATTTCTTCAGACAAAATCCCAACTTGCACTTCAGGAGAGCCTGAATCGATAGCGTGAGTTTTGTATTTCTCTATGATTTTTTGCTTGTCTTTGGTTTGAAGCATTAGGCGTATTATAGCAGAAAAGCAAAAATTTGCAAGTGGGTGCCCCCAGAAGGAATCGAACCCTCATCAACGGATTAAGAGTCCGCAGCTTTACCATTAAGCTATGGGGGCTTTTGGCGAGGTTTATTATATAAGGAAAATCGCTACTTTGCAACCTTTTCTATGGTTCTCTTGCAGCTTTTAATGCCTTGGCGTACCACAGGAGTTCCCCAAAGAATTTTTGGAGGCGTTCGGGGTAAGAGGGGTCGGTTATGTTGTCCTGTTCGTCGAACAGGGTTTTTACGTTGGAGAAATATACCGCGGTTCGAATGGGCACCATTTGCAGCTCTATAGCCACAAGCCGCAGCTTTTCTACCATGCGAACTCCGCCCATACCGCCACTCGCCACGCCGCAAACGCCTAGGGGCTTTCGGTTATACTCTTCATAGAGCATATCGAGCATCATTTTGAGTTCGCCTGGATACCCGTGATTATACTCTGGAGCTACAATAATAAGGCCGTCGGCCCTGCTCACTTTTTCTGAAAACCTTTTTGCAGGCTCCTGCTCTTCGGTGTCGTCGGTAGCTGCAATTCTGTAGTCTCGAACGTCAATAAGCTCGGTTTCCACGCCTTCCTGCTTTTGGAATTCTCGCAACACAAAATTCGCCGCCTTCTCTGATCTTCGACCTTCTCTCGCTGTGCCTAGGATTATGGGAATATACATATGATTATTATAACTTTATAAGTTCAGATTCTTTTCATCTTTGCTACTCAACGACTCCAGGACAGCCGTAAGCGTTGCGACCTCATTTTTTGTAATATCCCAAGGGACCTCGATCACAAATTTTTGTGAGTTGCCCCTAAGAGGAAGGTCAATCCGGACTATGGCTTGAGCATTTGCTATTTCGTGGTCTTCAATACTTCCTTTGCCTTTCTGAACTGCGTTGGGGATTGATCGTTTTGTTCGCTGCACCACCCTAGGTGTCCAGCTCGCCATTTTGGTTGGGTCGATGCCGTATGTTTTATAATCCTTAAGGACCTTTTGGACGCGGGATTTGTAGGTAGCCAAAGAAGTATCGGTGAAGTCCTTTCCTCCATGCTTTGAGCAAACACTTTTGTATATTTGTTCAATATTTTCTTCGAACTTATCGACAGAATTGAGCTCGTCTTCGTTGAGCTCTTCCTGGAAAAGCTGCAAGGCTCGTTTTATGCCGTGGCCTGTGTTTTTGGGATATTTTCGGTTTCGGACCGCTTTATCTACGAAGGCGATCAAATCTTTAAAATTATTCATGCGAGATTGCTCCAAAATAAACTTTTTAGATGACCTTGATGGGATGTACTCAATATACCGTATCAACCCTATCTTTTCAAATGGATACCCCAATCTCCTCTCTCTAGATAGAAAAAAACACGCGTTGAAACGTGTATCTTCATTTTGACGAAAATCCTAGCAGTTTGGTTTCTCCACACTTTCTCCACACCTATAAACCTCTTAGGGGTATTCTTCAGCATAAGACTTGCCTCGTTAGACATTTGTGGACCTGGGGAGAATCGAACTCCCGACTCGGCAATGCGAATGCCGCGTAATACCACTTTACTACAGGCCCTTTATTTAATTTTTCGCCATTCACCGGGTTTTAGATTTTCAAGCTTAATGTCGCCTATGCGCGTGCGAATTAAATGAGCTATCTCATAATGGCATGCTTCTGCCATGCGGCGCAACTGGCGGTTCCAGCCTTGGTGTATGATAACCTCCAGCTCGTTCTTGTCGATTTGGGTTACTTTGTCTGCTTTTGCAATGCCTTCGGTTAAGCGAATACCTTTTAGAAAGGCGTTTATAAGCTCTTTGCTTACAGCCTTTTTAAAAACCAGGCGATATTCTTTTTGCTTTTCGTATTTGGGGTGGGTAAGTTTGTAAATTAAGTCGCCCTTGTTGCTCAAAACAAGCAGGCCCTCTGATTCGTAGTCTAATCTTCCGGCCGGCTTTAAGTCTTGAAACTCTCTGGGCAGGAGGCTCATTACGATTTTTCTTTTCTTGGGGTCAGATCGGGTGGTTATGTACCCTTTGGGTTTATAAAGCGCAACGGTAATGGATTCTTTCTGTTTGCTTTGGAGAGTTTTCCCATTTGCAGAGACGCGATCTTTTGCAGGGTCTACAAGCTGGCCAAGTTTTGCCAGGCTTCCATTAACTTGCACTTTCTTGTCTGCAATTAATTTGTCTGCTGCGCGGCGGGAAATCCCAAGCTGCTGCGCAAGAAATACGTTAATTCTCATAAGTGTCGGGGATGTGGGGGTTGAACCCACCATCTCATCGTCCCGAACGATGCGTGTTGCCGCTACACTAATCCCCGTTTACTTTACCCAATATTTTTGTTTGGTTGTTTCGTCGCGTTGGGTTTCGACCTGGTCGCGTTCTTGGCGCGCTTTTTTCGCAAGCTCTTGCAGCTCTTTTTCTGGTAACGAAAGGAACTCTTTTACCCGTTGTTCCAAATAATCTTTCTCGTTCTTTTTGGGGTCTTCAAGCACTTCGCCCAATAGGACATCGAGAACTTGTCCTATCTTTGGCCCTGGCTCTATGTTGCCTAACTTCATGATATCGTTGCCGTTCACAGCAAGCATGCCGGGCGAAATAGGGTCTTGCGATACCTTTTCAATCATATACTGCCAGTGGCGAAGGCGGTAGGGTTGGGCTTTCGGAACGCCCGATCCAATGCGGTCTGCCATGCGGAGGTAGAGCAGGTCTTGCATATGTTCTGCGCCCACTTTGCGGATAAGACGGCGCACCGACGACTCGGTTACTTCATCTACATTATAGTAAAACATGTGGTAACGAATAAGGTCGGAAATGAGCTCTATTTGTTTGCGCGGAAACTTGAGGCGGGCCATCAGGTCCCGCGCCATGCGAGATCCCAGCGCTTCGTGGTTATAAAATGTGGAGTCGGGTCCATCCCCTTGCTTTACTCTTGGTTTTGCCACATCGTGCAGCAACGCAGCCAAACGAACTTCCAGGCTCCAGTTCTGTTCTGTCGCATATTGGAGCGAGCGAAGGTTGTGTTCCCACACGGTGTACTTATGGTGTTTGTTTTGCGAAACTTCATATCCTTCCTCGAGCTCGGGTGCAATAAAGGAAAGCAACTTGAGCTCTTGCAAAAGCTCAATGCCGGCCATGGCTTGTTTTGCCATAACAATTTTGCAGAATTCGTCTCTGATGCGCTCTTTGGAAATTTCCTGCAGGAGGGCGGCGTTTTTTTGTATTGCTTCTTTTGTTTTGGGTTCTATGAAAAACCCGAGCTGCGTTGCCAGTCTGGCAGCGCGCATCATGCGCAGAGCATCTTCCTGAAAGCGGGCTTCGGGCTCTCCTACGGCTCGAATAATTTTTGCTTTCAAGTCCTCTTGTCCGCCAAAAGGGTCGATAATTTCTTTTCCCCGAAGCGCAATGGCGTTTACCGTAAAATCGCGCCGCGAAAGATCCTCTTGGAGCGTTTGGGCGTATTTCACTTCTTCTGGCCTTCTGCGATCGGTATACTTGTGATCTGATCGATACGTGGTAATTTCGATTTCCTTGAGTTTAGGATTTTGGCTTTGTGTAAGAACAGTTACCGTGAAAAACTTGTTTTCGTAAAAGCTTTCGGGGAAAATCTTCTGTAATTCTTCGGGGCGGGCTTGTGTGGTAACATCCCAATCTTCGGGTTCTCGGCCCAAAAGCAAATCTCGTACGCACCCGCCTACCACATAGGCTTCAAACCCTTGTTTTTCCAGCGTTTCCCCAATCTCTTGTACTTCTTTCGGGATTGCCTTCATGGAGTGTATCCTAGCTTATTTTCTTGAATTTTTCAATTCAAAATGCTAGAATAAGGGTAATTTGAGAGCGCCCGTAGCTTAACGGACAGAGTGCTGGGCTTCGGACCCAGTGATGAGGGTTCGATTCCTTCCGGGCGCACCAGAAAGGATTCGCATTTAATAATTAACTAATAAACATATGAGTATTGAAAACCCATTCAGCAATCCAACACCTCCGCAAGAGGAAGCTGCAAAACCAGAAAAAAGAGAAAGCGGCGAAGACCTGAAAGAAAACGACCTAATAATTGCGGATGATCAGCTCGAACTTGCTAAAGACATTCTTGAGGAAAGTCATATCCCGCATGAAGACAAGGAGCATAAAAAGAGAGAGGAAGTACGCGGCGAGGTAGACTACGACGTTCCCGGAGAATTCGTAGTAAGCATCAATAATCCCGAGCGCCCCGACGAGCCCGCAGATTTTGAATTCACAAAGCAAGTTTTCCAACTTTTCAAGGATTCGGAAATAGCTGTACGTTATGGAAAAAATCCAGAACGCGGATGATGTAAACCATAAATTAATTTTTGATCTTGCCGTCAAGCTACTCCATGCTTCCGCACCAGCTTGACATGCCAAAGAGCTTGTGATACAATAGCACTATTGAAATGAGAATGGTGTCCGCTTGGCGGGCATTGTTTTGTAAACAACCATGATAGACTTTAAAAATTTCGCATTGCTTTTGGAAAGTATCGCCGAAGAAAAAGGGCTTTCCAAAGACCGCGTTATTGAAACTGTAGAGCAGGCCATTGCTGCCGCGTACAAAAAAGAATTCGGCAAGCGAGGCCAGAATATCAAGGCATCTCTTAATATCCAAACGGGCAATATTGAGTTTTGGCAACTCAAAGAAGTGGTTGACCAAGACATGATTTATTCAGAAGAGGAATTAGAGGCAATGAAAAGCGGCGAGGAAGACGCGTCTTCGGAAGCTCCCGCAAAAGAGGAAGAGGCCGAAGGAGAAAAGAAAGTCAGGTTTAACCCAGAGCGCCATATTATGTTGGACGAAGCCAAGAAAATACAAAAGGGAGCGAAAGTTGGCGACGAAATTGAACTCGCGTTGGAAACAAAGACCGAATACGGAAGAATCGCCGCGCAAACGGCAAAGCAGGTAATTTTACAGAAAATCCGCGAAGCAGAGCGAGACTCGGTGCTCGAAGAATTCCAGTCGAAAGAAGAAGAGCTGGTTTCGGGCATTGTGCAGCGCGTAGAAGGAAGAATCGTGTTCGTGGATTTGGGAAAAACGCTCGGCGTTCTCCCTGCAGAAGAGCAGGTGCCGGGAGAATTTTATCGCCTGGGCCAGCGTTTAAAGTTTTACCTTTTGCGTGTAGAAGATTCTCCAAAAGGGCCCATGATTTTTCTTTCGCGGGCGTACCCCAAGTTTATCTCCAAGCTTTTCGAACTCGAAGTACCTGAAATTGCGGCAGGAACCGTGGAAATTAAAGGCATTACAAGAGAGGCTGGTTCTCGCAGCAAGATAGCGGTAGCTTCCCATGAAGACGGTGTGGATCCGGTAGGTTCCATGGTAGGGCAACGGGGGACAAGGGTTTCCGCGGTGATCAACGAATTGGGAGGCGAGAAAATCGACATTATCGAATGGGCCGAAGACCCCGAGTTTTACATTGCCAATGCGCTTTCTCCCGCAAAGGTGTTGGAGGTGGAAGTTCAGCCCAAAAACCGTGCCATTGCCATTGTTGCAGAAGACCAGCTTTCTTTGGCCATTGGCCGCGACGGACAGAACGTACGCCTGGCTGCAAAACTTACCGGCTGGAAAATCGATGTGCGCACGCCAGAAGGAAGACAAACGGGTGCGAGTGAAGAAGCAGACGAGGAAGAAAGCGATGCCAAAGAGGAGGTGTCCTCTGAAACCCCGGCGAAGGAGGAATAATCTATGAAGTACTCGCAGAAAGATCTTGGAAAATCGCAAATCGAGATTGACGTGGAACTTGCAACAGAGGAGTTCGAAGCCTACCGGCCAAAAGCAGTGGCAGAACTCGCGCAAAGCCTTCGGGTAGAAGGGTTTCGCCCGGGGCATGTGCCTGCAGCAATTGCCGCAAGAGAGCTCGCGGAAACCAACGTGCTCGAAGAAATGGCCAGACAGGCGATTTCTGAAACCTATCGCACTATTGTGCAAGAACAGAATCTGCCTGTTATTGGAGATCCAACAGTGGAAATTCGAAAGATTGCTGCAAACAACCCGTTTGAATTTCGCGTGAAGGTTGCAGTGGTGCCCGAGGTGCAGCTCCCTGATTACAAGGAATCCGCAGGCCAGGTTGCGAGAAAGCAGGTGCAGGTGGAAGAAAAGGAAATAGACGAAGCGCTCACCTGGTTGCAGCAAAGCAGAAAAGCGCAAGACAGCTCCACTCTCGAGCTTTCCGATGAGTTTGCGCAGTCTCTGGGTAACTTTGCTAATCTGGCCGCGTTGCGGGAAGGCGTAAAAGAAGGTTTGCAGCAGGAAAAGGAAATGAAAGAGACAGAGCGGTTAAGGCAGGAAATTGTTGAGAAGATCGCCGAAAAGTCACAGGTCGCCGTGCCGGAAGTTCTCGTGGAGCGGGAAAAGGCAGTGTTGCTCGACAACGTGAAGCGCGGGGTTGCCGAAGTCATGCAAATGGAGTTTGCAGAATACCTGCAAAAATCCGGCAAATCAGAGCAAGAGCTGCTCGACTCTTTCGCCAAAGAGGCGGAACAGCGGGTAAAGCGATTTCTCGTACTGCGCGAGGTGGCAAAGAAAGAAGGTATCGAGCCAACCAAAGAAGAGGTTGAGCAAGAGGCCAATCAAATTCTTAACCATTATGCTTCTGCGAAAAAAGCGCAAAAAGAGATTGACCCCGTCAGATTAAAGGAATATACGGAAGGCGTGATACGCCACGAAAAAACATTACAATTTTTAGAACAGTTTGCGTCACCAAACGTATGAACTTGATCCCTACAGTAATAGAAAAAAGCCAATACGGAGAGCGAGCCTACGATATTTACTCCAGGCTTCTGAAAGAGCGCATCATTTTCCTGGGTGCCCCCATTAACGACATGGTTGCAAACTCGGTAATCGCGCAAATGCTGTTTTTGGCTTCCAAAGATCCCAAAAAAGACATTCAGTTGTATATTAATACGCCAGGCGGCCTGGTTACTTCAGGCCTTGCCATTTACGATACCATGCAGTTTGTAAAATGCCCCATTTCCACGGTGTGCGTGGGCATGGCAGCTTCCATGGGGGCGGTGCTTTTGGCTGCAGGCGAGAAAGGCAAGCGCTTTGCCCTGCCGAATGCCCAAATCATGATGCATCAGCCCTTGGGCGGAGCTACGGGCCAGGCAGTGGAAATTGAAATTACCGCAAAGCAGATCGTAAAAATTAAGGAGCGCTTAAACAAAATTTTGGCTTCACACACAGGGCAGTCCTACGAAAAAGTGGAGAAAGACACCGACCGCGACTTTTACCTCACCGCAGACGAAGCCACCGAATACGGCCTTATCGACAAGGTCATCAGGGAAAAATAAGAGTGGTTTTTGACAGGCGGAACGAAATCTGGTATTCTCTATACTAGAGAAATGACAAGTCAACTGATAAATCGAATATATGACAGAGCAATTAATCCTGCTTGTGGCAGGCGTGATTTCGCTTGCGACAGGCGTTATTGTTGGGTACTATGCCCGACAGTCCATTGCCAAGAGAAGAGCGGGGACGGTAGAGCAAAAGCTCCAGCAAAAAGTTAACGAAGCAAAGGAACAGGCGGATCAGATTATAGTCGCCGCCGAACAAAAAGCAAAAGAAGTCGCCGAGGGGGCGAAATCAGAAGAAGAACAGCGCAGGCGCGGATTTCTCAAAACAGAACAAGTGTTTTTACAAAGAGAAGAAACGCTCACCAAGCGTATTTCTGACTTTGAGGAAAAAGAAGACACATTCCGTAAAAAAGTAGAAAAGCTCCAGAGCGTCGAAAAGGACCTCGAAACGGCGCAAGAAGAGGTAAGCAAGAAACTGGAAAGCGTTGCCGGGCTCTCGAGAGAAGACGCAAAAAAGCAGATTTTCGATCGCGTCGAAAAAGAATACGAACAAGACATTGTGGGGCGGATACGCAAGTTGGAATCGGAAGGCCAGGAGCGTTTTGAGCGCAGGGCCAAAGAAATTGTGGCTTACGCCATTCAAAAAACCGCCGTGTCTCAAACCCAGGAAATTACCACCACCACCGTGGTACTGCCTTCAGAAGACCTGAAAGGCAAGATTATTGGAAAAGAAGGAAGGAACATTCGTTCGTTGGAAAGGCTGGCTGGCGTGGAAATCGTGGTAGACGAAACGCCCGAAGCCGTGGTGATTTCGGGGTTCGACCCGTTGCGCCGCCACATTGCCAAGGTGGCTTTGGAGCGTTTAATCAAAGACGGCAGAATTCATCCTGCCCGCGTGGAAGAAGAAGTGGCAAAAGTGCAGGCTGAAATCGACGGGCAAGTGAAGGAAGCCGGAGAAGCTGCGGCCTACGACCTTGGGATTGTGGGGTTAGACCCCAAACTTATTCAGCTGTTGGGCCGCCTTAAGTTTCGCACCAGCTACGGGCAAAATGTGCTGCTTCACTCCATTGAAGTGGCGTATTTGGCCAGCGCTCTGGCTGCCGAAGTAGGGGCTGATGTAACCGTTGCCAAAAAAGCCGGCCTTTTCCACGACATTGGAAAAGCCTTAGACCACCAGGTAGAAGGCTCGCACGTGGAAATTGGCATGCGGGTGCTGGAAAAATTCGGTGCGGAAAAAGAGGTAATCACGGCAATGAAGTCGCACCACGAAGATTACCCGTATGAATCTATCGAGTCCATTTTGGTGCAGGCAGCCGACGCCATTTCAGCCTCGAGGCCGGGCGCCAGAAAAGATACGCTCGAAAACTACTTAAAGCGCATTGGCGAGTTGGAAAGCCTGGCAAACAGTTTTGAAGGAGTGGAAAAAGCATATGCCATTCAGGCGGGAAGAGAAATTCGCGTATTTGTGCATCCAGAGGATATCGACGACACAGGCGCTCAAAAACTCGCCCGCGACATTGCAAACCGTATTGAAGAAGAGCTTCACTACCCCGGCGAAATTAAGGTAACCCTTGTGCGCGAAAACCGTTTCGTTGAGTATGCGAGGTAGCGGTCGATAGTCTGTGCAAAAAGCGCCTGTTGCAAGGCGTTTTTTGTTGTGGTAGAATTTTTTTCGACATGGAAGAAGCAATACAACATGGAGCAGGCGTTACCACCTTTCTGTGGATTGCCGTTATCTTGCTTGCCGCGAAACTTGCAAGTTTAGTAGAAAAATTCGGCCAGCCTTCGGTATTGGGCGAGCTGGTAATGGGTGTTATCCTTGGAAACCTGGTTCTCTTGGGCATCAATGTGTTTGAGCCCATAAAGCACGACTCCATTATTGCGTTTCTGGCAGAGCTTGGCGTGGTCATATTGCTATTCCAAATTGGTTTGGAGTCAAATATTGCAAAAATGCGCAAAGTGGGCGTGCGGGCGTTTCTGGTGGCAACCATTGGCGTAGTAGTTCCCTTTGTTTTGGGAACCTATGTGGTAGGGCCATGGCTTTTGCCCGGCCTCGAACAAAACGCCTATCTTTTCTTGGGAGCGGCGCTTACCGCAACCTCGGTGGGGATCACGGCCCGCAAGTTGCATATTCCTTCGGCCCAAATTGTTCTTGGAGCCGCCGTCATCGACGACGTCATAGGCCTCATCATTTTGGCCGTGGTTTCAGCCTTAGTAACGGCAGGCGCCGTAAGCCTTGGCGTGATAAGCTTGATTGTGGCAAAAGCAATTTTCTTTTTGGTGGGCGCCATTGTGGTGGGGCATTTTGCAGCTCCTTTCCTTGGCAAAATGCTTTCCAAAATTAATACGGGTGTTGGCATGAAATTTGCCCTTGCCTTGAGCTTTGGCCTGGTGTTTGCTTACTTGGCGCAAGCCCAGTTTGGTTTGGCCCCTATTGTAGGAGCTTTTGCCGCCGGCCTGGTACTGGATCCCGTGCATTTCCGGTTTTTTAAAGAAGAGCGAAGCGTAGAGGACTTAATTGAACCAGTGGCGTTTTTCCTTGTGCCTGTTTTCTTTATTGTTACAGGAATGTCGGTAGATTTAACAACGCTGTTTAAACCTCAAATTTTACTGGTGGCATTGGGAATTACCGCAGTAGCCTTTGTGGGAAAAATTGTTTCAGGACTTGCAGCAGGCCGGGGCGACCGCCTGCTGGTAGGTTTTGGCATGATTCCCCGGGGAGAAGTGGGCTTAATCTTTGCCACCATTGGAGCTTCCCTTGGTGTAGTTTCCCCAGACGTGTTTTCGGTTATAGTTATCATGGTAATTCTTACCACGCTTCTTACTCCACCCATTTTGACCTTCTTGCTTAAACGCCAGCCTGCCGCGGCTGTCGCATGAGTGTCTCAAATAAAACAGCCCGCGATGAAAGTTGCGGGCTTAAGCGAAAAAAAAGTGCTAGGCAGCCTCGTGTGGTGCAAGGCACGAGGCTGCCCGACGAGAGGTGCAACTCCGGAGTTCAGGGCCCCCGGAGAGAGAAATTCGTAGTCATGCCAGGAGAATTCCGTACAAGCTCTGTGCGCTTAAAGCAAAAACGGAATCCTCCCGGCAACTTCTTTGTAGCAGAGCTCGGTAAAATGTCAATAAAAACAGCGGGTTCAAAAATGATAGCCCGCTCCTTTTCTCCTCGGCCACCATGCTCTGGGGTGTGGTGGGTGAAGTCTCATGATCTCGATAGTGCTGAATGGGGGGTCGAATCCAAGATAGAAGGTCCCCGAAATTAAAGACTTTTCTGTTTTCTGGTCGAAAACATTCGTCGCAGATACGTTTCGGTTTTCATCTACGCCTTGCAGGGTAGCGATGTAGGCGTCGGCTATTTCTCCCTCGATTCGCCGTATAATAGCAACAGAACTTCCTACTAATGTTTGCAATCCAGCCATGGCGTTCACCTAAAGGTACGAATACACTATAGTACGCGCACCCAAGGTTAATGTCAATGGGAAACCACTGTTTGAAGTTAAGCTTCAAACAGCACAGGCTTTGGAGAATTCTATTTCCTATTTGCGAGGAGTTTTGCAACGCCGAGATGGAGGACAAAAAGAGGTAGTGGCAACAGTAAAAGAAATGGTGCCGCCTTAACGTTCCCAATGGTGATTACTAGCTCAGGAGTCGAATAAACATATAAGAAAGCTAAGGCTGCTAGAAGGACAGGTAGGAATGCGGCAAGAATAAAGAGTGCAATTCTTCTGGGATGATATTTCGAAGGGGTTAATCCTTTTGTCTTTGAATAGATAAACCGAAGTATAAGGTAAGATGTGACATTTAGTATAAAAATTTGTACAAAGGTAATTCCAACGAAAAGTACCGTATCACCGCTCTCGTTTAACGCAGGGATTGCCCAGTTGGCCGCAATAAAATACGAAACGAACCATAAAACTGCAAGTTCGACAATAAGAATAAAGAACGGATTCGTATATCTCATATTCCTATAGTTTATCTTACTTATCCTTACTGTCAATTGAATCTGTGCCAACAAAGATGTTACCAGAGAAAGTTTTACCAAAGAGGGTGGCTTCCGTTGATTCACAAGTGAGGGTCGTTTCATTTTGGCGGAAATGAGACACCAAATCAACATCGCCATCTTTGTCCACGTCTTCTTCATGCCGCGTCATTGCCTTGTTCTTCCCACTTTTGTGCGTTTCACTCGCGCCCTCAAAAAGTACAGTGGTATGGTCTACGGTTGTAGCGTCGAAAGCATCTGTAGTTAAGATGGCTACAGGGATTACACCATTCCCTTTAGCTTCGCAGTTCATAGGATTGGTGTCGGAACCAGGCTTAATATCAATTTGTACTTCGTGTACAGAGAATATATCTCCTGCTTGAACTATTGTAGATTTACCGTTGATTACAAGAGGAATTTCCCCTTCACCAGAGGTTTCTATAACAAGTTGATCATCAACAACGTCATATTTCAAAATTTGTCCAGCGCTTACTGTTCCTACAACCTCGAGAGTTCCTACCGTTATTTGGAGCTCGGCGCTTCCCTCTTCTGCTGCAACTTCCATACTCCCACAGGTAGTTGTTCCGATGAATGGAACGAATTTTGGTATAGAAAGGAAGGGCCCAATAACCGGGAGAGTTCCTAAGGTGATACATTTAAGTGTATCGAATTTGATGGTTGCGCGTTCGCTGCCGAAATCCGCAGTAATATGTGCGCCTCCAACTGCAGCATCTCTAATTTTAATGTCGCGATCCCCTCTATTTGTAATGGTACCAGAGGTATTTCTGCCGAGTGGTCCGGGAGCATCAAAGTCATTGGAAGGATCATTTGGTTGTGTATCGACGTTGTTCCAAATTCCATCAAAGTCCCCATCACAGCTATCGTTATAGAAGTCGTCCCAAGTTATTGTGTTTAAGTTAGTCCAAGAAATAGGGGTAGGCCATCTTTCTGGTTGTTGAAGTGGTCCTCTTGGACTTTCTTTTACGAACGGAACATCATCTTCGCCCCATCTTCCACCGAACAAAAGCCATTTCTGTGGCGTTGTGCTGATCGAAGGTCCTCCAAGAATGCTATCGATAACGATTCTGAGGTCAAGGGTTCCTAGTTTCTTGGCAGAAGTTCCGCGATCGCTCCCAATTCCTGTCGGAATAGTTACATCACATACGCCTCGTTGGAAATGATTTGCATGAGATCCCTCTGCAACATAAACTACTGGTCTGTCGTTTTCTTTTTCTACATTGTCCCAATTACTTCGATAGCCACCAAGGTGGGCAGAGTAAGCCGATCTTTCAGGCCAAATACTTTGTTTAACGACCTCTTCGATAGATTTATTCTGTTCGAATATTAACTGGATAAATTCCCAGTCTCCTTCGTGATCAGGGCCTCCTTCCCAACTATTGTAGTAGTAGAAAAACCAATATTGCAGGACAATGTGGCCTTCATCTTCAAGAATGTGAGCATAAGCAGTGTTTTTATAAGGGATATCAGTAAACGGAATGTGTTCGATAAACGTGTTACCGTCCAGATTGAGTTTGTAGTGGCTTTCGGTACGAGAGCTTAAGTCGGTAGGGGCAAGTGGGCTCGTCTCTTCGACTATGTGATTTTCTGTATTAACAATATCTGCCGTGTCCAAGACGACTTGGATTTCCTGGGGGCGGAAGCGCTCTTCTTCGTGAAAATACAAAATTGGTTTGAACTTTTCAGCGAGGAGTTCTTCGAAGTTTACGGCAGGAGGAAAAATGGGCGGTGCGGTAGTAGCCTGAAGCGTCGCATCGGCATTTCCCCAGGAAACATTGTCGTTTTCCCGGGGAGAGATTGTGGGCTGTATGAGGAGTGACTGTACGCCAATGCCATTGCCAAAAGATGCAAATACGCTTTCGACAGGGCTAATAGAGGCCGCGAGAACCGAAGTTTCAACAGATGCGTCTGCATCTTCAAAAACAGCAACAGCCTGGGCGTTTGTTAGGCTCGAAGGGAAAATTACAAGACTAACCGCAGCCGAGAATAAAACGAAAAACAAGCGCATTGGACTTGCAAGTTAAGGGATTTGATATACCACGGCTACTCCAAGGAAATGATTGGCGGCAACTCCCCCTACACCATTCTGAATCTCGAAGGTATATCGTGGTCCCGGGTCGATCGAAGGAAGGTTTTGGATGTTAAATCGATTATTCCCAAGAGGAGGTTCGAGTTGTGTTTGAGTGCCATCGATTGAATGAAGAGTGAGAGTCCCACTTGTACTGCTAGAACCCGATTGTTTATTGCCGTTCCAGGAGTAAGAGGGATTTTCGGAAAATACGGCTCCTGCAGGAATCGTCATGTACATGTTACCCACACCTCTTTTTGCTGCCGCCGAAAAATGCGTGGCCGAAGGATAGTTCCAGTGATACCACGAGGCGTCGGTAGGGGCAGGAGCGCCAACGGTAGTAGTTACCGCTACAAGCGCATCACTAAGCACAGTATCTAGAGGGTTAATTATAGGATCCAAAAGATGCCAGCGAAACATATCGGCAGCAAGTTTATCTTTGGTAAGGTAGGCTATGATAAAGCCGTCTTTATCCACGTACACGCGAACGTGGATTGATATTGGCGCAGGCGTACCCCCTATTTCGGTGCGGGAAATGTTGAAGGCGCCGATAATGTAGTTGTCGCCGTTTTGGATTGTTTCGTCGAAGATAGGGCTAATTGTGGCAAAATCAATAAGGCTGGGGTCGCGCTGCACATAAGAGCTTAGGCCAGCTTGAGAGTCGGGGAGCCCTGGGCTCCCGCTTTGTGCCAGGCTTGGGCGAATAAGAGGAATGCCAAAGAGCGAGGGTATTTCACCCTCTTTTTGAAAGGCAGCGAAGCTATAGAAAGCAAAAACAACTGCGACCAAAAATAGCAAAACTGCGCCCGCGAGGGGAAGAGAAATTTTGTGTATCATATATGCTTATGGTAACAATTGGGGCAGAGGCGTCAACCCCGTTAGAGACAGAGGTACTGCGAGCCCTCGCGGTCTCTAACGGGGTCAACCTCTCGCTACGAGTGTTATGTGGATAACATACACCAGTTTATTGTCATGGCAGGAAATTGGTGAATTACTTAGACGACTTCGTATGTCTATAGGGGAAAAAGAGAGTTGCGGGAGAGGGCGAGGTGTGAGTTTGTACCTACTTAGAACTTCGTCCCATCTTCAGCCCACCAGGGTAAGCACCACCACTGCAAAGCAGTGGTTTTCTTTTTTGGGTACAATTTGCATGCAAATAGAAAACCACGCAGATTGGGCGTGGCTTGGGCTTTGTAGTAAGGTGCTGGGGGTCTAGCCGGCTAGGGCTTGAGCGAGTTGGTGGATGCGATAAGGAGGCAGTTTTACAAAGGGCCGTTTTGCCAAAACTGGCACAATCACACAGTCGGCGTATGGTAGGACATTCTCCGGCGTGTGGGTAATCACGCCGAGTGGGCGTCCATCGAGTACCCGTTTCATGAGCCCGAATTCGTTGATGCCTACAACAATTCTATCCTTCTCTTTGGTTAGGACAACATCAACATGCCGGGCAGCGAAATATGCAGCAACACCAGGAAGCCACACGGGTTCCTGGAGCTCGCCAAAAAGCAAAGTATCTTTTGCCCCATATTGTTTTTGCCAGGCGCGCAATTGCTTGATTTGCGCATCTGGCTGCTCTGCTATCACATTGATGTTGCAGTTTAGCCAGACGCCGGACACGGCGTCTGCTGCCGCCTGTTGGATAGCCTGTTCGTTGTCGAGTTTAGGATACTTGATTCCTACCCACCAGTTAGGGCAAGCCCTTTGTACTGCTAGGTAACAGCCCTGTAGGTCCTCTACAGAAACATCGTTATGGCCAACGATAAATACCCCACTTACTCCTACGTCGCGTGCAATGTGCGCGTTATGTACGATTAGGTTTTCGTTGCCTGCAAGCATGGTAACGAGCAGTGGTTTTTGGGGGAAAACATTCCTGAAAGCAATCATACTGGTCCTCCTGTCATACGGTGTTGTTGTCAGTATGCCTAAAAGCTTTGCAAAAGTCAAAACAAAAACGGGACATATAATTATGCCTCGTTTTGGTTTGCTGGAGCGGGTGATGGGAATCGAACCCACGTAGTCTGGTTGGAAACCAGGAGCACTACCATTGTGCTACACCCGCAAATGCTGAGTTGTGTCGGGGTACCCAGATTCGAACTGGGACTACATCCTCCCAAAGGACGCGTGCTACCGTTGCACTATACCCCGTGCTGTGGATTATACTCTAGCATTTTTGCGGAGTTTTTTCAATCTGTGGTATAATTTCTCAATGACGTTTGGAGAGTTTTTACGGAAGTTAAGCATAGCGGAAGAGTGCAGGAGATACAACACTTCTTTGTGGCAATGTCCCCAGTTTCTTTTTACTGTTATGGGGCTGCTTATTATTCTTTCGGTAGTATTCTCTTTCATTCTGGGAAACCGGTATATTCGGGATCCGGAAATTACCCTTTTATTTATTCTTTCGTTAACGGGCGTGCTGTTTGCTATGGCGTTTATTATCACCCGCAGCTTTGAACAGCTGGCCGAAGCCAACCGCCTGAAAACCGAATTTATCGGCATTGTGTCCCATCAGTTGCGTTCTCCTCTTACGAACTTAAAGTGGGGTTTGGACTTTTTAATGACCGAAACCACCCAGCACACCCAGCAGGAAGAGGGATATTTTCACATTTTAAAAGATAACGTGAACAGGATGCATGAAATGGTGAACGACCTGCTTACCGTATCGAGGGCCGAACAGGGCACGCTCCCCTTCCAGGAAAAGGAATTTGACTTTGCAGAGCTGGTGGAACAGATGCTGGCTGAATTCCAGTCTGCAATTCAGGCCTCGAACATCCAGGTGAAAGTAGAAGGAGAGCGCGTCCCAAAGCTTTACAACGATCCTTCTTTGGTGCGGCACATTCTGGGCAACCTGGTGGACAACGCCATCAGATATGCCTGGCGAGACCACGAGCCGATCCCAAACGGAGACAGGAAGGCGCAAATTGTTATTGCGTATCGCGGCGCGGGCGACCGCTTGCGCGTGGAGGTACGGGACAACGGCGTGGGAATTCCGCGGCAAGATCAAAAGTACATTTTCCAAAAGTTTTTCCGTTCGACAAACGCAGTAAGGCGGCAAACAGAAGGGTCGGGGCTCGGATTGTTCATTGTAAAGTCGCTTTTGGAAAAGGCCGGAGGCGAAATTGGATTTGCATCAGAGGAGAACAAAGGGTCGACGTTCTGGTTCACCCTCCCTTTTAAAAAGTAACTAACAAACACATGAAACGCATATTGTTTATCGAAGACGAAGCAGCCATTCACAAAACCTTTACCGACGTGCTCGCGCGCGAAGACTATGAGATTATATCGGCTTTAGACGGGGAAATCGGACTGCGGCTGGCAAAAGAAAAGAAACCCGATCTTATCCTGCTAGACTTAATACTGCCCAAGATGGATGGTTTTGAAGTACTCAAGGCGTTAAAAGCAGACGAGGAAACGAAAAGAATCCCTGTTATTGTGCTCACCAATTTGGAGCAAATGGAAGACATCCAGAAAGCGATTGATCTGGGAGCGCGCACCTACCTGGTGAAGTCGAACTACGACTTAAAAGAGGTTGTAGATATGATGAAAAAAGCAATCGAGGAGTAGGGAACACCCAATTGTTCATGAATGTTGAGCCGGGACAACTAAAAGCTTTTCTCGTGGACGCGGGGCTGGTAAAAGAAAAAGATTTCGAGGAAGCGGTAAAGAAATCAAAGAAAACAACAAAACCTTTGGCAGACGTGCTGCTGGCAGAGGGTTTTTTGTCGGAAGAGGAGTTGATGAAAACCGAAGGGTATATTCTTGGCATTCCTTTTGTAAGCCTTACGGATGAAAAGATTGATCCTGAAGTACTGAAGATTATTCCGGAAGCCATAGCAAAATCCCACAATATTGTGGCTTTTCGCAAAAAGGATTCAGAACTGGAAGTTGCCATGCTAGATCCCGACGACCTGGGAACCATCGACTTTATTAAAAAGAAGTCGAATTTGAAAATTCTCCCGCGCCTTACTACGCCAGAGAGCATAAAGTATGTATTGCGCCAGTACACGAAAACCCTTCAGGCGGAGTTTGGCGATATTATTCAAAAAGAGGTAACCGGCATTAAAGCGCTCAAAGAGCAAGGAGGAGGCCAGGAAGCCGAAGGCAAGGAGTTAGAGCGGGTTGCAGAGGAGCTGCCGGTTATCCGCATAGTGGACACGCTTTTAAAACATGCCATATTGCAGCGGGCCTCCGACATTCATATTGAGCCTACCGAAAAAGAAGTGGTGGTGCGCTACCGGATCGACGGCGTGTTGCGCGACGCCATGGTATTGCCCAGACAGGCCGCAGCCGGAATTGTCGCCCGCATTAAAGTGCTTTCGAACTTAAAGTTAGACGAGCACCGTTTGCCCCAGGACGGCCGTTTTAAAATAGAAACCGATGAGTATAAATATTCAGCGCGTGTTTCGGTGCTGCC
>Ga0209542_10007598_pt1 | contig 20551 bp, 20 predicted proteins | sample RifCSPhighO2_01_FD_184028 | JGI IMG/M metagenome (GOLD analysis project Ga0209542, IMG submission 184028) | Soil microbial communities from Rifle, Colorado - Rifle CSP2_plank highO2_0.1 (SPAdes) (version 2) | ecosystem: Environmental > Terrestrial > Deep subsurface > Rock core/Sediment ...
GGAAAACATTCATTCTCAAAATTAAAATTTCAAGAGTTTATGATAGCTCCAATCAAAGTTAATTCATTTGAAGAGGCAACACAATTAGTTTCAGAAACATATCATGAATTAAAAAAAATCTTAGAAAAAAAATATCATTCTTCTTCTGTAGGTGATGAAGGTGGATTTACACCAAAAATAAAATATCCAGAACAAGCCTTAGACTTAATTCTAAAAGCAATCAATAATCTAGGTTATGAAAAAAAAATAAAATTAGCAATAGATGCAGCAGCTTCAGAATTTTATTATAAGAATAAATATTTTATTCCTAAAAAAATGAATTCCTTTAGATTAATTGATTATTATTTAAATTTAATAAAAACATATCCTATAATTTCTTTAGAAGATCCTTTTGAACAGGATGACTTCGAGGCTTTTAAAGAATTGTCAAAAAAATCTCATATTCAAATTGTTGGAGATGATTTATTAACAACAAATATTTCAAGAATAAAGATTGCTATTGAAAAAAAATTATGTAATTGTTTATTATTAAAACCTAATCAAATTGGTACATTAACTGAATCTATCGAAGCATGTAAATTAGCTCAAAAAAATAAATTTAATGTAATGGTATCTCACAGGAGTGGAGAAACAGAAGATTCTTTTATTTCTGATTTATCTGTAGCCTTAAATTGTAAACAAATTAAATTAGGAGCTCCTTGTCGTGGGGAAAGAACCTGTAAATATAATCAATTATTAAGAATAGCAGAAGATAAAAGATTAAAATATTCTAAAATATAACTTAACTTATAAGAGCGAGAAGAAGCAAAAAAATTGTGGCTAATAATGCTATGCTTACTGTAAGATCTTCTGCTACAGAAGTTATGCTAAATACTGTTCATGGAATAATCAAAAATACCAAGGTGCTTTGCAAAAAATTTCATATGCTTATTAACCATTTCCAAATAGGTTTAATTATAATTTTTTTTCCTTCAATAACTAATTCATCTTCTTGATCATAAGTTAAAATCAATCCCTCTTTCAAATTAAACTTATTTAATGCTTCTAATAAACCATCTAACTCTCTTTTTTTATTTTTTTCATTTAGATCATAACAAACCTGAATAACTTCTTTGATTTTTGTTTTTTCTTTCAAAACAAAATCACAATCATTTTTATCTGAATAATAATATATCTCTTCATTTCTTCTTTTTAATTCAATAGCAACTAAATTCTCTAAAAGTTTGCCTTTATCACTAGAAAATTTAAAACCTAATGATGTAATAAAACCATTATCCACACAATAAATCTTTTTCGGATTTAAAATCTGTTTTTTTGTAGAATAATCAAACTTATTTAAAAAAAAGAATAAAAATGCATTTTCAAAACAATCTATTATATTTTTTACACTAGAAATATTCTTTATTTCAACTAACCTTGATATACCTCGCAAGCTAATTAAAGAAGATATATTTGATAAAAAATAAACAGAAATTTCTTTTATTTGTTTTTGATTTTTACTAAATCTACCTATTATATCCCTATATAAAATATTTTCATATAATTCTTGTATTATTAATTGTTGACCAGAGATAACTCTTTTTGGAAATCCCCCTATTTCTAAATATTCTTTTAATTCTCTTCTTACTTTAGCTTGAATATTCAAATTTAGTTTAAAATTAAGTAAATCTATTTTTTTCACATCTAAAAATTCTTGAAAATCAAATGGTGTTAGATTTATATTTATAGATCTTCCAGTCATAATCGTAGAAATTTCTTTGCTTAATAACTTAGAATTAGAACCAGTTATAATTATTTTATATTTATTTTTTATCCTATCAATCCATTTTTCCCATTTGTCAACTTCTTGTATTTCATCAATAAACAAAAAACAATCCTCTTTATAATTTTGTTCAGTAATAAAATCTAATATTTTTTGAAAATCCTCAACTAAAAAATCAACAAACCGTTCATCATTAAAGTTTATATAAACATATTCCTTTTCTTTTAATTTTAATTCTTCCTTTACTAATCTTAAAAGTGATGATTTACCACATCGCCTAACCCCTGTTATTATGATAGGCATTTTTAAAGAAATTAAAGAAATAATCCTTTCCATTACTCTCCTTTTAAACAATAAAGTATTATCTTCCCAAAATTCCGTTTGTTGAGCAAAAAGTACAAAATATAAATCTTCACGTTTCATAATTAAAGTAGTATTCTCATATATTTAAATGTTTCTAAAGTGATACCTTTTTTGTTACAAATTTACATAAAAGTGATACCTTTTTTGTTACAATAATTAGGTGCTCATTATTACAGAAAAAGAACATGTAAATATAACCCATTATAAAAATAGCAGAAGATAAAAGATTAATATATCCTAATAAATATATATTAAATTATAATCTATTTTAAATATTTTTTAATGGCTGTTGATTTAATTGAGGCTAATCAATTAGTTATAACATGTATTTAATCACTCTAGAAGAAATATTGAAGGAGAGAGAGGAACTTCTAGAAAAACAAAAAAAACTTCAAGAATTAGTTAAAAAAATAGATTCAGAATCAGTTGTTCCTTTTGATTTAAATAAGTTTTATAAATTTTCACAAGAACAAGTATTAGAAGCAACGTCTCAAGAGTATAGGGCCTTTCTAAGAGAAGCACATTACGGTAATTTATACAATGGTCAATACTTATATTTAGGGGATGGAAATTTATTTATAGAAAAAGAATTGATGATGGTTACATCAAAACTTGTTCAATTTTGTGAATTATTAGATATATCTATTTTAAAGAGTAGAACTAGGTTGGTTGGAATTAATCATAGAGATAGTGCAAAATTATTAAGCAGTTTGGGTTTTCTTCCGTTGATAACCCAACAGTTAATGTATACTCTTTTTATTCCATTCTTGGATGCAAATCAAGATTCTGAAAGAACATTAATTGAAATGAATGATGGAATTGGAGAATTATTGGCTGACTTATATAATGGTGATGATCAAATAATAGCGGAAGCAAGAAGAAAGGTAAATTTACCGGGTAATACGTATTTTTTAAGGGATGATTTAGATAGTTTTGGAATCCCTAAAGATGTAAAAAAACCAGGAGGAAGACATTTTTTTTCAAATTATCTTAGAGGAAGGTATGATGCAGTAGCATTTCGAATGAATAATTTTGAATTGGGGTTGCATATTTATTTAGATGCATCGTTTGGAAGCCCAAGATTAGGAATACGTAGAGTGAAGATTATACCCCATTAAAAAGAATAATACAAACTAGTTAGAATACCAATAATTAATAAGATAATTATCAAATAACAAAAATATCCTAATTTTAAATCAAACTCAGGCTTACGATCCCCATTTTTTTTAGCTTTCAAAAATAATAATATGGATAATATTAAAATCAGACCACCTAAAATACCACCTGTAAACTCTAGCACTTTAATAAAACTTGAAACTTGTAATAAAACAATAATCAAAGGAACAATAATAACAAATAACCAACTTAAATTTTTATTAAATTTATAATCTAAAGAATAACTATCCTTCAAAGAATACCCTATTGCAACAAAAGCAGTAGCAAAAGCAAATAAAGCAAAAATATTTCCTAATAAACCCAATCCAGTAGTTCCTACTTCATTAATTTCAGTTAAACTAGATAATAAACTAAAAACAAATAATATACTAAATAATAAAACAATAAACCCACCATAAATTATAGCTTTTTTTAGATTTTTTTTATTTTTCATCTCTAAAGCCATTTCAGGTACAGCCCAAATTCCAGAAAAAGCAAACAAAATTACACCATAAGGATATAAAATATTTTTCAAATCAAAACTTAACTCTAATTTTTTAAAATGAAAAATAGCAATTACAGAAATAATAAACAATAATAACATTTTTAAGGATGAAAAAATATCTTCAACATCTTCTAGTATTTTTATACTTCCAAAGATTACACAACTAAATATAAACCAAAATAATAAAGAAAAGAAAAAAGAACTTCCACCAAAAATAGCTTTTAGAGAATCACCAGCACCAAGAATATAAGCAACTAAGGTACCATATAAGGCTAAAATACTAAACACACCAAAAATTAACTTTCCTTTTTTACCTAAATATTTTTCAGCCAAACCAATTAATTGATGTTTTCCTTTTGTTCTTAAAACAACCTCAGCAATACATAAGTTTACAATTATAGAAATAATACCTAAAACAATCATTAAAATTATTCCAGGAATAAATCCTGCTTTATTAATAACATAGGGTAATCCTAATATTCCAGCGCCTACAGTCATTCCTATTAAGGTTGACATTCCAGAAAAAATATCTCTAAGCATAAAGTTTATATTAAATTTGAATTTTAAAAATATATTGGGCTTTTAGCATAATCAGGATAGTGCGGGGGGCTACGGACTCCCTGATGCAGGTTCAAATCCTGCAGAGCTCAATTAATTATATAAACTTTTTATCTCTAAAAATATTGGACCTATAGTATAATGGATAGTACAACCGGCTTCGGACCGGTTAATCAGGGTTCAAATCCCTGTGGGTTCAAGAATAAAATTTTTACTACTTATTTTTCCATTTGGATGAGATATCTTAATCTTTTGTGTATTATGGCCTACCATGCCCACGATAATTTCGTGGTGCCCTGGCATAATATTTGATAGGATTAATTTTCCATTTAATGGCGTAACGCCAACAAATACATTGTCTAAATAAACATTTGCACCACCTGGTTCTGAACTTAGTTGAATATCTGCGGGATATAGTTTTAGCATTCGTGCCTTTATTCTAACAACTGGTGTTGTTCCCTCTTTATATCCTGCAACTGAACTTCCTCTTATATTTACATGTGTATAATAATTACTATATCCGCTTTTCTTTATCTCAATTAAATGCCAACCGGGCGCAACATTATCTAATTTTAATGTTGTTTCTCCAACATATACCCCGTCCATATAAACCTTTCCTTCCTCTACATTACTAACTATCTCAAGCTTACCGTATTCTGTTTTTCCTTTTGTTATTGCTCCGCTATAGTTTAAATATGTTGTTAGAAAAAATAAACTAATAATGATAGCAATAATTAAGCTTATATGTATTACCTCTTTTTTTTCCATAATTTTAGAATTGTTTATTCATTTATAAATATTTTCACAAGAAACCAATATCAATTAATAGCCTAATATACCATGGAATGTTATTAACTTTAATATTATACTCTTTTATATAGGAATACTCCTCAAATCTTTCATCTTTATATTCAATTTCTATTCTAATCTGGCCTTTAAAAAATATTTTTCCGCTAGTATGGATAATAATATTCTGTGGTTCACTTAATTCATTTAGCCTTGTTATTTCCTCTTCATTAACCTTAATAACGATATCTTTTGCTGGAATATCGCTTACTAAAATAAGATTTATATCAAATATCTCATTGTAATTAATGTTCTGAGGAAATATAATACTACCTATTTTTAAACCTGGATCCTCTATTATCTCAATACTAATCTTATCTTTTAATTGTACACCATCATAACCTAAATTAATATCATACATATAAAATCCTTTTTTTTGACTCTTCATTTTAAAATCAATAATCTTCATCTCTGAAATTCCTAATCCTAAATTCTTACAATCTTTTTCCATGCAGATTTCTATATTGTTAATTAGAGTATTACCTAAATTTGTAATTTCACAAATAATCATTGGTTCCTCATAATTTAAATAATAATCCTTACTTTTACAGTCTAAATTTAAATCTTTAGAATAACTAGTTTCTTGCTTCTCAGAATAAGACTCTATTAGTATTTTTGCCTCTTCTAAAGTATATTTGTCAAAATCTTTACTATAACTTATATTCACAATACTTTTTTTATGGAATAAGTCTTGAATTTCAAAAACAGATGTATATAAATAACCTTTTTCTAATTCTTCTGGAATTTTCATGATCCAAAATAGTTTTCCTTCTGAATTTGGTTTTAATAAGATTGGTTTATTATTTTTTTCAGTTAACTCTAATGATTTAGTAATAAAAAAAGTATCAGGAACATAATAATTGTGTGGATTGATTATATCTACTTCAACTGGTAAGTAGCTTCCTTCTCCCAAATTATTCTTTAATGGGATTATTTTAAAATTTAATAAAGAATCAACCTCTTTACCGTGTTCTACTATGTTTGTTTTCATATTTATATCATTAGAAAAAAATTCTAAATCCTTTGCTTTCCATAAATATTTTACAGATGGATCTCCAGAATCTAAGGATTCTTTTAGTTTTATGTGCGTTGGATCAATCCAACCATACTGTCCATATGTAATATCAAATGGTATCCATCCAATTTCAGGAAAATAAACCTCTGCCCATGCGTGCGGCCCCCAATCCTCAAGTGTATTTGTATATGCTACCCCAGAAACAAACTTTGCAGGTATCCCTATAGACCTAACCATAGAAATAAATAGATTAGTAATTTCATCACAAACACCATATCTATTAGAATAAACCCAACTTGATTTTTGCACTACTTTTTCTGTAGATGTACTTAAATTATATACAATATTAGTTTGAATCCATACACCTGTATCAAACATGACTTCATAAAGATCTGTTTTTCCAGCTGCTATTTCATTTGCTTTTTTACGTATACCAGAATTAAAGTCAATATACTCCCCTTCTTGTAGAAAAATTGAATCCATGATATTTAAAGGAAATTCTACTTTTTTATCAACTATATTTATTACATTTTTATTTTTTATTTTACTTTCTAAATTTATATTAAATTCAGATCTTTGGGGCGATACCCATAAAAATGAGACTGTTTCGTTATCTTTTTTAACATTTATTTCAGGTTCTGTATTATAATTATCATCTAAAACCTCATATTCGAATTCTGTTTTAGGAAAAAAACTTAAATTGGCAACAACAAAATCTAATTCAGGATTTTTTCCGCTATTTTCAAATTTAAAACCGAAATCTAAGCTAAAATTAAGAGTTAAATAATCGTAATTATTGTAGTCTTCTTGCGCTAGCACCAAAGAACTAAATATAATCAAAAATAAGAAAATCTTTTTCATTAAATAATATTCTTATTATCCTTTAAAAAATTTTTGTATTCTATCTTTAAATTTTCAATAAAAAGATTGAAATCATTAATACTTACTACTGCACCACAAGCATTATCGTGGCCACCTCCATATCCTTTTACCCCATTTAATGCCTTTTCTAAAAATAAAGGAATCTTACAATGATTAGATCTTAAACTCATTACAACTTCGTCTTCTTTTCTTCTGCCTATAATTATAAATTTATTCTTTAAGATATATCTAACTTCTGTGGATAATTCTGAAGAATAACTGTTTTTTGTAGATGGATAAATAAAAATTAACATATTATCTTCAATTTTTGTTTGTAAAGCTATCTCTTTTAGTTTATTATACTCTTTTTGCAATTTTATTCCTTTATTTAACAAATATTTTCCTCTTGGTGTTGTAGCATTAATGATTTCTATTGGGCTTTCGATTTTTTCTAAAATACTTATACATCTTTTTACATCGCTTGTTATACCTTTCAAAACAAAGTTAACTATTAATATTAAATTTCCTGTTTTTGTATTAAATATTATATCTTCTAATTCTTCTTTATTCTCTATTAATTCAAAATATTTTTTTCTATAGTCCTCTATAAAATCAGGCATATCATAATCAGAGATACACCCAATAAAAGCTATCCATAAATCTTCTTTGTTTTTAACTAAATCATATACAATCCTGGTTGTACATGGTATGACTTCTAAATTAAATTTTCTTGGATTATAGTATAAAATATTCTCCCTCTCAAGTATGGGATGATGATCTATCCAAATTATAGGCGCAGAACAATTGTCAATAAATTCCTGCATAACTATTGGTTTATCTAGGATAATAACAAGATCTGGTTTTATTTCTTGAATTTTTTTTAAATTGCTTTCATCAACTTTTGCGCTTTTTAATATTATCCCTGTACCTTTCTTAAAAAATCTTTTTAATAATAAATAGCTACAACAACCATCACAATCATCATCAAAAAAGAACAATGGTCTCTTTGATTTGTTTATACGTTCAAATATCTCTTCTTTTTCCATTAAACAATAAAAAAATAATAATTTATAAACATATCTAAAAACCTTTATAAAGAATAAACATATTAGAAATTAGAATGGTACATACGCTTCCTTTAGCAGCAATGGAGAAATTATTAAAAAATGCAGGAGCTCCTAGAGTAAGTGAAAATGCGAAGAAAGAATTAAGAGATGTTTTAGAAGAATATGCAGAAGTTATAGGAAAATATGCGGTAAAAATAGCTTTACACTCAAAAAGGAAGACAATTAAGGGAGAAGATATAAAAATCTCTTTAAAATCTGAATAATTTCTCAAAAAGTAATATTTATATACTCTACTTATTTACATTTTATAGCCCGTCATGAGAAAGACTCAATCGAGCTCACGGCAAGGCCAAGCAAGGAATTTGGGAGTTAATGTCGGGCCATATTCATAATCATCAAGAACAAGATAATCACATTCATTTATGAAAATATAATTAATGGTTGAATGTATTTAATAATTATGTAGCTTGTTCTTTAGGGAGTATAAAATGGGAAAAATAAGTCCAGTTTCGGCGAAATATATTATTCATTGTTCAATACAAATAGAGGGGTCTGTAGAGCGTCCAGATGTTATTGGGGCTATATTTGGGCAAACAGAGGGTCTTTTAGGTTCTGAGCTTGAATTAAGGGAACTACAAAGAAGTGGAAAAATTGGTAGAATTGAAGTTAATATGGATACCATAAGTGGTAAAAGTAATGGTAATATTTTAATACCTAGTAGTTTAGATAAAGCAGAAACAGCAATAATAGCTGCATCATTAGAAACAATAGATAGAATTGGTCCATGTAATTCTAAAGTAAAAATAGGAAAACTAGAGGATGTAAGAATATCAAAACGAGAATTTGTAATAAGCAGAGCAAAAGAATTACTTAAGGAATTTCAAACTGATTCTTTACCAGATTCGCAAGAGATTACAGATGAGGTGGCTCAAAGTGTAAGAATGATGGAAATATCTGAGTGGGGAATAGAAAAGCTGCCAGCGGGACCAACAATAAATGACTCAGAAGAGGTGATATTTGTAGAAGGAAGAGCAGATGTACTTAATTTATTAAGACGTGGTATTAAAAATGCAATAGCTATGAATGGTACATCTGTTCCTGAATCATTAAAAGAGCTTACTAGACAAAAGATTATAACTGCTTTTGTTGATGGTGATAGGGGTGGAGATTTGATTTTAAAGGAGCTTATGGCAACATCAGAAATAGATTATATTACAAAGGCTCCAGATGGAAAAGAACTTGAAGAATTAACAAAAAAAGAGATTCATATTGCTCTAAGAAATAAAGTGGCTACTGCACAATATAAACCTGAATTAAACCTAAAAAAACCACAAATGCCATTTAAAAGACAATTACAACGACAACAATTAAAAATGGAACAAAAACCACAACAATTTTCTCTTAAAAAAATAGAATTAAATAAAAAAGAAAAAACAATATTTAAAGAATTATTGGACGATGTGATTGGTACGAGGGGGGCCTGTTTATTGGATAAAAATTTAGATATATTGGGAAAAGTACCAACATCAGAACTATCTACAACACTAAATGGAGTAAAAGATATTTATGCTATAGTTTTTGATGGGCTGCTTACAAAAGATCTAGTTAGAATAGGAGAAAAAAATAATATATGTTATTTTATTGCTACAAATATCAAAACTAATGATATTGAGACTAAAATAAATATATTAAGTCAAAAGGATTTAATTTAATTTTTCTAAATAAATATATAGTAAATCTTATAAAGGAAAACAGAATAAAAAAATAGAGGTAAGATATGGTCTATAAAGTAAGAATCCATAAAAATAATGTTAAAAACAAAGAAGATTTAGATCAACTATTAGATGTTTGCCCGGTTGGTGTTTTTATTAAAGAAAAAGGAGAGGTTATTGTAAAGTATCCTGAAAAATGTATAGGTTGTAGAAGTTGTGAAGCTACTCTCTCAAATGGTGAGGTAACAGTTGAAGAGGAATAAAATGAAAAAACAAAAAAAGGTTGTGAGAAAACAAAAGAGTAAATTAAAAGATCAGAAACAATTAATAACAAAATCAATCTTAATTACAGACTTAATGAAAAAATATCCAGATTCTATTAACATTATGTTTAAATATGGTTTACATTGCATTAGCTGTGGTCTTTCTGGTACAGAAACATTAGAGGATGGGTGCAAAGCACACTTTATGAGTGATGGGGATATAAAAAATATGATAGATGAGATTAATCAAGCTGTAAATCCAAAACTTGTTTTAAAAGAAAGTAAAATAAAAATATCAAAACCACAAGAGATAAGACCAATATTACAAGAAAAACAAAAAATACCTTTAGAACAGATTTCACAATTAAAGAAAAAAACTTTTTGGAGTAAATTATTTAAGGGGGTAAAACAATGAAATATATAATTAGTAAAAAACCAAAAGGAGCAAAATTAATATTGGGCTTTCCTAGTTTAGGTCTTGTAAGCACAATAGCTACAAAATTTCTTATAGACCATTTAGATGTAGAGCAAATAGGAAAAATAGAATCTGAACATTTTGTACCTTTAACTGCAATTCATAAATCAAAGATTATAGATCCAATAACAATATATTATAATAAAAAATATAATCTTGTTTTAATACAATCTATAACAGAGATTCGGGGATTAGAATGGGAATTATCTAATATTATACTTAAGATAGCTAAAGAGCTTAATTCAAAAGAAATAGTAATGCTTGAGGGTATGCCTGGACATGAAGAAAAATTAAAGGTATATTTTTATAGCAACTTAAAAAAAGAATGTAGTTTAGAAAAATTAAATGAGGGTATTATAATGGGTGTTACAGCAGCAATATTATTGAAGTCTAAAAATGTACCTGTTACATGTATATTTGCAGAAACACACTCTCAATTACCAGATAGTGAAGCTGCAGCAAGAATAGTACAGGCTTTAGATGAACATTTGGGTTTTAATGTTGATTATAAGCCATTATTAGAGGCTGCTAAAAAATTTGAAACCAATTTAAAAAAATATATGGAAAAGATTCAAGGACAGCAAACAGTTCAACAACAAAAAGATCCAAAATTAAGTAAAAAAGAAAAAAAGGAATTGGACTATTTTGGATAATTTTTTTAATTAAAATCAAACAGAAGTGATATAAGTGAGTATAATAAAAAATATCTGTCAAAATAATGCTGGAATATCTGAACATCTACAATTTATAAGATTTAGTAAGGGTTTTTTTGAAAATAGATTTTATTTTAAAGTAAAAAATGGAAAAAAATTAAAAATATTTTCTGGTTTTGAGAATGTAAATGATTTAATAAAAATTATTGCTGAAAATGAAAAAGAATTATTAGATATAAAAGGAAAGGTCTTTTCAAAGAAAGATTTTCATAAATTTTTTGAAAACAAAGAAAGAAAAAAGGGTTTTTTTGTTGGAGAGATAAATAAATCTATTAGCCATTTGGAATTTAAAGAATTATATGACTTATTTAAGGATGAATATTTATTATTAAATATTAAATCAAATAAATTCTCTTTAAAAACAAATAGTTCTCTACATAATCCAAAAGGTACATATAAGGCAAAATTTGCTGTTCTAGAAACAAGTGATATAGGCTGTATAAAAGATGAGTTTTTATTTGATATTGATAAAAATTTTAAAGAAATAGAAATAAAACATGATATACTTGTAACAGAAATAATAATCCCTGATCAATATAAAGACAACCCAGAAGAAGCAAGAATCAATGCTAAAAGAAAGGGAAAAATAGTAAGGAAGATAAATCTAGATGGAAAAGAAGAACAAATGGAGATTAATTTTTTAGTTTAGATAATTAATGAATAATTATTTTAATCTCTTTCTTTTGATTAAAAAATTAAGATGTAAATATATATTGTATTAAGAGATATAACTTATATGTTCTTCTTTTTTTATTCTTATTACATTATCTACAAAATCTTCTATTTTTGGTTCATGACTAACAATAATTATTTGGGTCATATTTAATTCATTCAAAATATCTTTAATCTTCTCTATTTGTTCATTAGAAAATCCATCAGTTGGTTCATCTAATATTATTAAATCTTTAGTGTTGACATTGCCTATAATATTATTTACTACTTGGTTCAAGGCTAATCTATATGCTAAAGAACTAGTGGTTTTTTCTCCTCCGCTTAGGTTATCAAAAGGTATTATATGTCCATCTTGAAGAATAACCGGAGACAAACTTTCATCTAAATGAACTTCAATTAATTCATCTTCTAACAATAATTTAAACCATTTTTTAAATAAAAAATTAAATTCTGAGTGAACCTTTAACATTACTTTTTTTTCTATTAATGCCATTAAATCAGTAAAATCTTTACTTAGAAATGTCTCTAATTTATCTAATTCTATTAATTTAGACTTCATTAATTCTTTTTCAATTATTTCGTCTTCTAATATTTTTATTTGCGCAAAAAAATAATTAAGTTTTGTCTCTAATTTAATTTTTTCTTCTAAAATTTGCTTTTCTTTTGTAAGATTTAATTCATATATAACCTTAACATTACTACATTCCTCTTCTAAATTATTGTCTATTATTATATTATTTAATTTTTTATTAAAGATGAAAGTATCTTCTTGTAATAATTTATTCTCTTTTTCAAATTTTTCTAATAAAAATTTCTTAGTTTCTCTCTCTATTAATTTAATCTTTATAACTTCATTTTCTTTATCTTTTTTTCTTAAATCATCTAAATTAGATAAAGATGATTTTAATTTCACTTCTTCTGTTAATAACTTTTGTATATATATATTTAAGTCTATATTTGTTTTTTCTAATTCTTTATCTTCTCTAAAAATAACCATGTTTTTGTATTCAATAGTAACCTTTTGCTTGCATAAAGGACAAATGTCTAATTCAGATATGTTAGATTTTATTTTATCGGTGTTTTCTTTTTTATGATTTAATTTTGCGATTTCTTCTATAATTAAAATATTATCTTTTCTTATTTTGTCTATTATTTGTTCTGTTGCTTTAATCTCAGTTTTAAAGTCTATATTGTATAAATCTATATTTTCTTCTAGTTCTTTTTTTATTGAATTTATTTGATATACATTTCTACTGATTATATTATTTTTACTATTTATTTCTTCTTGTAATTTAACTTTTTGTTTTTTGTTTTCATTCATTATAATAATTTCTTTTTCTATTTTTTCAATAATTTTTTTCTCTTCTAAAATTGTTTCTTTAATCGTTTGTTCTGTTTTTCTAATTTTTGCAATCAAAGGTAATAATTCTTCTTTTTCATTTATTAGCTCTAATTTTTTTTCTTTTTTTGATTCTAAATCATAAATTTTTCCTGAGATTTCTTTTTTTCTCTCTCTTAACTCAGAATTAATTATTTTGGAATTATCTCTTATTCTTTTATATTTATCTACATTAAATACCTTTCTTAATGTTTCTAATCTTGTTGTTACATCGCTGCTTAAGATTAATTTCATTTCATCTTGTGGGGTATAAACAGTAAAACGATAGATTAATGGTTTTTTAGTTAAAAAATCCTTTTGGTAATTTAATATTTCTAAAATCTTTTGTTTTAATTCTGTTACAGATAATTGTGTTAAACCATTATTATCTACTAAATATCCAAGATTACTTTTTAATGTTCTTTTTATAGTATAATTTTGATTATTTATTTCAAATTCTAATTCTACACTTCCATCTTTTTCTCCATGTCTTAACAATGTTTCGGTTGAAATTCCCTTCTGAAACCCGAATAAAATAAATTCTATCGCTAACAAAATAGATGATTTTCCTGAACCTATATTCCCACTTAATAGGGTTGAACCTCTATTAAAATTTATATTAATTTTTTTATAACTTCTAATATTTTCTAATGATATTTTCTTAATAAACATAGTTTTTCTAGATATAATTTAATTAAAAAGATTTAGATGTTTTGTTGCTTCTTCTATTATTCTTTTTTCAAAATCTATATTTTTTTCACCCTCTTCTTTTTCTTTGTCTAATATTATCATTAAATCTTTGATTAAATCTTTAAATTCTGTATTGTACTCTTCTATTAATTGTTCTTCTATATTTTCTTCTTTTAATATTACTTCTTTTGCCTCTTTAGTTTTTATTCTAGAAAGATTTTTCAAAACAACAAATGCATTTTTGAAAGTTATTTCATTTAATTTTAATCCACTTATACTGCCATTTAGTTCTCCCATAAATTTTAATAAAAGAATTTTATCTTCGTAATCTTTTAAATTAAATAATTCTTCTCTAATTTCGTATATACTTTTATTTGAAATATCAATCTCTATGTTCAATGTGTCTTTCAAAATAATTTTTTTGTAAATTAGATTATTATTTTCAAAGATAAAAAAACCGCCTGATTTAAAATCCCAAAGTTCTTTAAAATTATTTGGAAATAATGCGCCTGGGTAAACTATTCTTCCATATTCATTTTTAATTATATCAAAGATATAATGCACATGGCCACCTGCGTAATAAGAGAAATTTTTAGGTAGATTGGTATACTCCATTCCTTGAATCTCTGGCTCTGGTTTAAATTCATTTAATGCTGTATGAAACATAAAGATTTTAAATCCGCTTTCAGATTCTAAAAGATCTTTATTTAATTTTTTATAATCTTCTATTTCTAGACTTGTTTTTTTTCCGTATAATCCAGCAATCTTTACACCGGTTTTATCGGTAACAAAACCATTATTAGCTACATCTTTAACCAGATCTGCTTCTTCAAAGACCTTTAGCATTGTCTTTCCTGTTAAACTAAAATCGTGGCTTCCAGCAATGACATAACAAGGAATATTATTGTCTTTTAATTGTTTTAATAATCTCACAACATCTTTTATTAAGTTTATTGGCGGTAAAACAGAATCAAATAAATCTCCGCAAATTAAGATAAAATTAACATTTTCATTGATACAAATCTCAATCGCTGCTTTAAATGTTTTAATATTTAATTCGCGTAATTTTTCTTCTTTCCATGCTCCAATGTGGCAATCAGCTATATGTGCAAATTTCATTTTTTAAAAAAAATATATTCTTTTATATTATTATAGGACCATTAAAAAGTAATTAAATCTTTTTAGCTGTTCCTCTCCAACTGTTTTTATTTCTCCAACTTATTTTAACATCATGTAAATTGATAAACCAAGAAGAAATTTCTTTTTTTGTATAATAAAAGGCTGTAGGAGCTAATAATTGATCAAATATAATAGAATTGGTTCTATAAAACCCTAATTTTTTTAAATAATAAAAAAAATCATAAAAAGATATTTTTGTTTTGGTAAAAAAAATAAAATTTATTATTGGCCAAAAAATTATGGTGATAAAATAACTTAAAAAATAAACAATACTTAACGATAAATTTCGAGTAATGGTTTTTCTAAAAAGATTTAAAAATGGTAATAATGGATTATTTTCTTTGCCATAGACCCAAATAGATATTAAACTGTTCTTTTTTAAATATATTAAGAGTTTATTAAAACCATCTTTTGGATTTGGCAAATGATGTAATACTCCAATAGAATATATATAATCGAAACTCTCTTTTTTAAATGGAAGATTATAAATGTCTGCTTGAATTATATGTATATTTTTTAATGCTTTAGTGTTTTTATAGGCAATATTGACTGAATCTCCTAAATCTATACCTATAACAAGTTTAGCACCAAATTTAGAGCTTAAATACGCATGTCTGCCCATTCCACAGCCCGCATCTAAAATAATCTTGTTAAGAAAAAATTCTTTTTTTACTGGCCAGACCCAATCTAAGAATTGATGCTCTGCTTCTTTGTACATACTATTGAATTTATACCATTCATATGCAAATCTTTTAGCTGTTATTTTTTTCTCTTTATTGATATTATCTAATATTCTAGGTATGCCATTTATAATCTTATAAGATTTTTTACATTCACTACAAACCAATTCCCCTGTGTTAATATTATCTACGCCTTTGTAATCCTTTAAAATAAATTCAGCCTTGCATTTAGGGCAAACTAAATAGTCTAATAAATCAAGATACATGGTGATAAAACTATAATAAATATATATAAAAACAGTATAAACAAAAAAATATAAATTACAAATAACATAACTTATAAATACTAAAAATAAAACCTTTAATTATATGTTTAATAAGATAAAGTTATATTTGCAAAAAAATGAAAATATTATTCTTTTAATAATTCTCTTGGCTGCTTTTATAATTAGATTAAAATATTTTAGTATGAATTCAGCTATATGGTGGGATGAGGGAGATTATTTATCTACGGCAAAACGGTGGGGGGGGTTATCCTATTTAGAAGATACCTGGTATTATAGAAGAACACCTTTTTTACCGTTATTATGGGCTGGCTTATATAGGCTTGGAGCAACAGAGACAATACTTAGGATAACAGAATTAGTATTTTCAACCTTGCTTATTTTAGGAATATATTTATTAGCAAAGGAGATGTTTAATAATAAAGTTATAGGCCTAATAGCGGCTGGTTCTGCAGTTTTTAATAAAATTCATTTGTTTTTGACTACAAGATTAATGACAGAGATCCCTTCAACAACCTTTTTGGTTTTTGGGTTATATTTTTTTTGGAGGGGATATATAAAAAAAGAAAAATCTAAATACATATATCTAGCTGCATTGTTTTTATCTCTTGCTATAATGACAAGAATGGCAACATTTTTAGTTTTGATTCCTTTAACTTTGTATATTCTAATAAAAGAAAAAAAGGATATTTTCAAAAATAAACAGATATGGATATCTTTACTTATTATTGCAATTATTATGTCTCCATTTATATTCTTATATAAAACACATGTCGGGGGGGTTTCAGATTTTTTAAGACATTATACTGTTGGAGAAGAAAGTTCTGGTTCGTTTGTACCAGAAGAATATCTTGGTTTAAAGGGAATTTGGCTCTATTTTATGTCACATTTGATTGATTTTGGGTATTTATTATTTATTGTTTTTGTAATAACATTAATATTGTACATATATCCATTAATCCTTGGCATAGATTTAATACTGAAAAATGAGGAATTAAAAGAAAAACTATTGGTTTTATTAATAATATTAATACCAATCATTTATCACGGTATTTTTAGTCTTTATGTAGAAGAAAGATATTTACTTTGGTCTTTTCCAGTAATATATGCTTTAATAGGCTTTGGTTTATATTATTTATACGAGCAAATTAAAAAGTATAGCAAAAATATTGCTATTGCAGCTCTACTTGTTTTAATTTTTGTGAATAGTTATCTTATCTATCAGGATACAAATATTTTAGTTTTTGCGAAAAAAGATACCTATTATGAAGAACGGCTTGCCTCTGAATATATAAAAGACCATACAACAAAAGACGACCTTATTTATGCAAATCCTTTGCCTAAGGTTATCTATTATTCTGAAAGAAATACAAAAAATTTTCCTAGGACAATAGAAGAGTTTGAAGAGGAAATAAAAAAAACAAAACCAAAATATATTTTAATTTCATTTATAGAACAAACAAAACCATGGATGCAAGAAATAATACAGGTTCCACCCCCTTATTTAAGATTAGAAAATGTTTTTACTGAACAGCAACCTCTTGTTTTTGTTTTTAGAGTTGAAAATGGATAATATTGATGCTACATATAATCATAAAAATTTTTTAGTTAGATATTTTTTTAATAGAAAGACTAATTTAGCGATTAAATTAGCTAATCTTAAAAAAAATGATATTATCTTAGACTTTGGTTGTGGTTCTGGACAGCTTAAAACAAAACTAAAAAATTACAATATAATTTGTTATGATATTACCCCAGAACATTCTGATATAGAAGATTATAGATCAATAAAACCAACTAAAATATTTGCTTTGGATGTTTTTGAACATATAAAAAAATCTGAAATAGAAGAAATAATTTTAAATTTCACAAGAATGAATTCTACTTTCACTTTAATAACTATTATACCTACAGAAAATATAGTTTCAAGGAAATTAAGGAAATTAATAGGCAAACCAGAAAGAGCAGAAGGTCATATAACTCATTTAAAAGAAATCTTGGGGGTTTTAAATAAATATTTAATTCAGAAGGAAAGAATAAATTTTTATACAATAAGTGTTATAGCTAAGTTTACCACATTTGACCATAAAGTGTAGGGTGTTTTTTTCTTATTATACCATAAATAAAACCTGTTCCATAGATAATATGGGTTAAAATTAATCCTAAAAAAACAAATAAACTTCTCTCTATTTTAGTTAACAATGAACTAAAAAAAACTAGATACAAATAAAATAAGACAAAAAATAAATAAAGATATTTAAACCATGTAAATATACTTATTATTGCACCAATTAATAGAAATAAAACAAACCAACTTAAAATAGAATAATATAATTTATCTATAGAAAAATCCTCTTTAATTAACCAGGCCTTATCTCTTGCATATATCCACATTTGCTTCATATGTGGTTTAAATAATTCTCTTCTATAATGGTATACAATTACATCTGGAACATATAATACTTGTTTTTTTAGATTTCTAATATTGAAACAGAGTTTAGAATCTTCTGCTGTTAATAAACTTGGATCAAACCCACCTACTTTTTTAAATAAATCTTTTCTTACAAATAAATTACAGGCTGGTAGTTCTAATACTTTTATTGGTTTATTTACTATTTTATATCTAACACTACTTAAACCAGTTAACCAATTTGCTAACACATCTCCCCCACATTTGCTTAAAAAAGAGCTGTCTTTCGGTGTTAGGTTTGGGCCTCCAACTATACCAATTTTATTATTCTTGAAATATTTTGAAACATTATCCAACCAATCTTTTTGTGGATATGCGTCATCATCTAAAAAAACCAATATTTCTCCTTTGGCTTCTTTTACCCCTAAATTTCTTTTTTCAGACGGTCTTATTTTACCTGTTGGAATTACTCTAATTTTAGCTATTTTTTCTTTTATATCTTCATCAGGCAACAAAATAAATTCAAAATCTTTATTATTTATATCAAAACAAGCCTTAATGCAATCTTTAACATCTCTTTCTTGGTTTATAGACATACAAGGCACAATTATAGAAAATTTCATATTGACTAAATCGTTAAATAAGTTATAAACACTTATTCAACTAAAAATATAAATCAAAAAGTTAATTTTAAAATACCATAAGAAGCTCTTACAAAGACAACATTGTGTTTGGTTATATTGCCTTTAACATCATTAACTTCACAATCATCTAAAACAACGTTCATATAAACATCAAAACTTTTTAAAATACCATTATACTTTGAACCATTAATTAGCTCAATACCAATTCTTTTACCAATTAAATCTCTTAAATCACTTAATGGTTTGCTTGCTTCAACTGTTAGGCTTTCTTCTTCCATCTTAATTTAAAAGAATAAAAGTATAAAAAAGTTTCTAAAATTGCTCAAATACTATATCAATACGTTTAGTTCCTGACGAAAATGTATCTACTCTTATTACATGTTTATAACTAAGATTATGCGGTACATATGTTCTTGTATAAGGTCCACCACAGTTTACTTTTTTCTTTACACCTTCATTCGCAACAGTTGAAAACAAGTAGGTACCAAGACCCCAAACTGTATTATTTAAGTATACATCGGCATTTTGACTAGTTGTGAGGTATGTATAACAATCACCTACTGCTTTACCTGTATAATCTTTATTTAATGGGAACATAGCGATAGCTGCGACAATAACAACCAAAACTATTACAACTAAACCACCATAAAAATATTTATTTTCCATTTTAATCACCTCTTATTTATAATAAATAATATTAAATCTTTTATTTATAAATATTTCGGAAAAAGGGGCTCTGTCCTAAATAGTTCTAAATCTGCTAGATAAGTTATGGTGAGGATTCTCCCATAAATCTCTGACTTAATTGTTGTGACATATTTAGAGTTCACACTAGATCCGAATTTTCTTTTTAAACTTCTAATACTTGCTTCAACTGTCGATCTTCGATTATATGTTTTCTTTCTAAAGAATTCTACAGCTTTTTTCCTCCATCCACCTTTTTTATGTCTTCCAATTTGTCCTTTAATTGGAATGTGTGCTTCTATCTTTCTCCAAAAACAAAATTCATGCAACCAACCAGCATCATAGGCTTTATCAGCAACAAGAATATTTGCTTTTACATTATTTAACAGAGATTTTACATCTTTAATATTGTGTGCTGGTTGAATTCTTACTTTAGCTGATATAAACTTAATATCTCAAAAAAATAACAACATTTATTAAATTAAAATAAAATAACTAGAATATGAATAAAAGAGGTCAAATATTTATTACTATAGCAATTATTGTTATTATATTTGTCTACATTGGTTTAAAAACATATAATATTATGACGATAGATAAAGGACAAGAGGAATATACTTATTTGAAAGAGAATT
>Ga0209542_10007599_pt1 | contig 20548 bp, 20 predicted proteins | sample RifCSPhighO2_01_FD_184028 | JGI IMG/M metagenome (GOLD analysis project Ga0209542, IMG submission 184028) | Soil microbial communities from Rifle, Colorado - Rifle CSP2_plank highO2_0.1 (SPAdes) (version 2) | ecosystem: Environmental > Terrestrial > Deep subsurface > Rock core/Sediment ...
AAGAAAACGGCGAAATTGTAGCTAAGATAAAACAGGTGCCTCTTCGTCTGGCTTGGGCCATGACTATCCATAAAAGCCAGGGAATCACCATAGACCAGGCATTTATGGATTTAAACGGGGCTTTTGTCGAAGGCCAGGGATATGTAGCCATTTCAAGAGTAAAGACGTTAGATGGACTTCACTTAGCCGGATACAATGATAAGGCATTGGCTGTTCATCCGATTGTGTTAAAGCATGATGATACTTTTCGCCAGCTTTCTGGTGAGGCTGAATTGGCACATACAAATTTAGACAAAGAAAAACTTGCGCAGGCTCATAGTGATTTTATCTTAGCCCTGGGAAGCAATATGCAATCGAATAATAAACCTAAAGAAGTAAAAACCGATTTTTATAGGGATAGTTATCAGGGAAATAAACTAGATCAAACCCTCGATTTCATTAATGAAGGCAAAACCATAGCTGAAGTAAGCAAGATACGCGGCCGGACAGAGGAAACTATCATTAAACATCTCGAGGATTTGAAGATATCCGGCCAATTAGTCACAGGTCAAATCATGCATCTTAAGGCCGAAGCCGGTGATAATGCCATGATTGAAATACACGACTCATTTCGTAAATTGGGCATTGAACGGCTTAAGCCAGTATATGATTATTTCGAGGGTCGTCATTCATATAAAACTATACGACTTGCCAGGCTTCTAATGTCTTTTCCTGAAAACTAATGAATCCTCAAGAAAAAATTAAATTGTTCAATTCGCTATTCAAGGGCAGAATCGATGTTTTTGCTCGTCGTTGGGAAAGATGGGGAACTGATATTAGCGGTTATAGTCCGGTATATGCTGATAAAGAAAAACAAAAATATACTCCTCTTAGCGATTATTTTATTGAGCAACACTTAAGAGGGAATGTTGTTCTGGGTATCTATCCGCTTTTGACTGACAATACCTCTTGGTTTGTTGTTGCTGATTTTGATGGAGAAAATTGGCTGGAATTAGCTAAAAGCTTTTTAAATAAGTGTTCTGAATATAGTCTGCCAGGCTATGTTGAGAAGTCCCGATCCGGAAAGGGCGGTCATGTTTGGTTCTTTTTCGACCAAGCATATCAAGCACATAAAAGCAGGAAGATTTTTCTTCATTTAATAAAAGAATCTGGCAGTGTTGATCAGTTTGATAAAGAGGATAGTTTTGATCGAATTTTTCCTAATCAGGACTATCTTTCAGGGAAAGGCTTAGGCAATCTTATAGCCCTACCATTGCAAGGTAATTCTATTAAATTAGGCAATAGTATATTTCTTAATCCGGAGGATGATTTTAATCCCGTAGAAGATCAGTGGAATTCTCTAAGTACTATAAAAAAAATCAGCGCTTCTGATTTGGATGAGATTTTTGATAGATTATCCAAATATAAGCTGGACAATAAAAAAGTTTCTTATGGCAAATCCCTATCTCTTACGGTTGGTTCATATATATCTATACCTAAACAGCAAATATTCAAACCTCTTACAGATTTTTTTATCGAAAACTTAAACTTTTTCAATTCCGACTATATCGTCAGGCGCAATATGGGCCTCTCGACTTATAAATTAGAAAAATATTTTAAGGCTATTGTGAAGGACGATAATAATGTCTTAATCCCACGAGGATTTTTAAATAAGCTCACAACATATCTCAACGAAAATAATATAGACTTTGTCATTGAAAATTCTTTAAATAAATTATCCGATATTGATATAAAATCGGAATTCCAGCTTTTTGATTATCAAAAAGAAGCATTAGAGTATTTTACGAATCAGAACCAGGGAATCCTAGTTGCTCCGCCCGGATCAGGCAAGACAATTATGGGATTAGCTTTAATTACCAATAAACTTCAGCCGGCCCTAATTATTACGCATAGGAAACAAATATATAACCAGTGGCTAGATCGCATAGAAGATTTTTTAAAAATACCCAAAAGAGAAATCGGCCAATATGTCTCGGCCAAGAAAACTGTAAAAAATCCGGTTACAGTTGCAATGATACAAACTTTGGCTAAAGCGCCGGATTTAAAAGCTGTCGCTTCACAATTCGGACTTGTGCTTGTTGACGAATGTCATCATATGCCAGCTAAAACATTTCGTGATGTTATAACCCAATTTTCCCCGAGGTATCTATATGGTTTAACTGCTACACCGACAAGGAAAAATAACGATGAAAAATTAATTTTTGTTTATCTTGGTGATGTTCTACATACAGTTCTTAAGGATTATAACCAGCAAACTACGACACCACCTAAATTAAAGCTTATAATCCAGGAGACTAATTTATCAGTGCCATTCAGTATTGGCGTGGCTCAGTTTCCAGTTTTATCAAAAATCTTAACCTTTGATTCGAGCAGAAATCAAATGATTGTAGAAGATATATTAAAAGAAGCAAAATCTGGTAAAAAATGTTTAGTACTTACAGAACGGAAAGATCATGCTGAAGCTCTGGGCCTGTATCTCAAAAAGGACTTTGAAGTTATAACTTTGACCGGCACTCTTGTACCAAGCAAAAGACGAGAGAAAGAAAAGCAAGTTGCCGGAGGTCATTTTCAGATATTAATTGCTACAGGACAATTGTTGGGCGAAGGTACTAGTCTGAAAAATATTGACTGCCTTTTTCTGGTCTACCCTTTTTCTTACGAAGGTAAATTAATCCAATATATTGGGAGAATTCAGCATGGCAAGGCTAACATTAGAACTATTTATGATTATAGAGATAAAAATGTTGAATACCTGGAGAAATTATTTAAAAAGAGACAGAAGTACTATAAAACCTTGGCACCATTTTAAAGTGACTATTAAATCCTTGAATATCGCGTAGTTCTTCCTTGACCTATTCTTTTAATCTTTTTAAGCCGAAGCAGAACCCCAAGAGCTTGGGATACGGTAGGCCTTGAAATATTAGCCCTTTTTGATATTTCTCCAGGAGTAGCTTCGGCAACGGTCTGAAGATAATTCAAGACCTGTAATTGTTTAGGCGATAAAAGCAGTTCAATATTCTCTTTAGACAAAAGATCAATTGCCATCTGAGCTTGTTTAAGCAGAATATTTAGGAAGAATTCCAGCCACGGAACGATAGTTTCATTTTCTGATTTGAAAGTTTTTTGGCTTCTGCGTAAAGCCATGTAATAATCCATTTTATTATTCTCAACCAATTTTTCGTGTGAGATATATGGAACATATGTATAGCCAGCACGCAGCATCATTAAGTTTGTAATAATTCTGGAAAGTCTTCCATTGCCGTCTTGAAATGGATGAATCTTTAAGAATTCAACTAAAAAATTCGCTATAACCAATAGCGGATGTAATTTTTTAGTTAATTCTAGATTTTCTTTGGTCCAGTCTACGAGTTCGGACATCTCCTTAGGGGTCAAATATACCAGAGTAGTATCAAAAAGGATGCCGATCGAGTTTCCGGCTTCATCAATCATGTGTACTTTGTTTTCTATTTTTTTATACTGTCCTCGATGAAGTTCATCCTTTTCCACGTATTTCAAGAGTTCCTTGTGAAAGTGTAAGATCGTGCTTTCTGAAAAAGGAATATGTTTCCATGCCCCGAAAACATTATCCAAAAGTTCGTAATAACCTTTAACTTCCTGCTTGTCTCTATCGGTGAATTTTTGTACCGATAGGCCTCTCATTAATTTTTCTACATCCTCATCTGATAGACGCCCACCTTCAATACGAGTCGAAGCACCGGTCGAAGTGATAAGAGTAGATTTTTTCAAGCGTCCTAAAACTTGCAGGTTTAATTTCGCTCCGCCAACCCATCTTCCCTTTAATTCATCTATTTTGGCGATAGTTTCCCAAATAGATTGAGGAAGATTTTCTAGCCGCGTATTTACTCTTTTCATAAGCATATTCTTATATTATGTATATATGAGATTATATTAGATTTTATGATCAAAAGCAAGATGAGCATAAAAAGCCTTTAAAAAGTTGAGTATTTACGATATATTTTAGATAAGCAGTTAGAGTCGCAAGTCGCCAGCCAAGTCGAGATAGGTTATTTCGCCCGAGACGCGTCATAGCCTTACCTTGATTGCTATTCTGTAAATGCATACCTGCTGAGCGCAGTATTCAAGACATAAGGCCGCCGAAAGGCGGTTTTATGTTTGCACCAATTCATGGTCCTAGTTCGTTGATAAATAACCCAGTATCTGCTGGGTTATTTTGTTGGATGGGGACAGGAGGTAGAACTGCCGGACTGCTAGACCAAACAGAAATTTTATGATAATATAATATCGCTTCGATCTTTGACAAGGAGAAGGAGGAATGAGGAAATCTGTTATTCTCTTACTGCTGATTACATTACTTCTGGGAGGGTGTGCTCTACATTACCCAGTGGTGAATCATGAACGACTAATACTGCAATTTCCAATAACAACTACGGAACTTTATTGCGGGGAAAGTATAGAAATAAAATGGGCCAATTCTTCAGGAGTGGATAGGATCGACCTAACACTTTACGATGTGGAAAATGATATAAACTATTGGCCTGCCGGAAATTTAATAGATGCCACCAAGAGAATATTTCAATTTACAATCAATGTTCCAGGCGGTCGATATCGAATTGTGATTCAAGATTCGCAACATAGACTACGCGACCGGAGTCAAATTGTAGAAATCAAAGGTTGTTTTTAGTATAAACCCGAGGTCTAAAAACCTCTTTTTTATTTTTTTCAAGTGATACCTAAACACCTTTTCAACTAATCTTTGGTATGCGGTTCGACTGGGCTTACTGACAATAATGCTTGACAGAATACTCAAAAAGGTGTTTCATTTTTTTATTCTTTGAAAACTGATCAGGACCATGAGCAAGAGGGAGGATTAACATGTCCAAGCCTGTTTATGAAGTGATAGCCGGCGGACTGGGTTCCGGTAAATCTTCCCATGCTCTGAATACTTTTTACGGCGATCAGCCGGTAATTTTGGGTGCCGGAAACAGATGGTTTGAGCTTATTAATTTAAGGTTCGGTTCAATAAAAAAACACAGGGACGAAGTTGAACAGCTTGGTTTAATTTGTAAACAAACCTGGCTTTGGACCATTGTGAGCGATATTGAAAACATCACCGCCCCCGTACTGATTATTGATGAATGGACTTCATTTCGCATCTATACTTTATTGTGGTCGAATAAAAAAATCCGAGAACGAATACAAGAAATCTTCAGAGCCATTGATGAAAATCCAAATTTAATCAAAGTGGTTTTTGTGTGTTCAACATGCGTCCCGTATCTTCCGTTTAGTTTATATAAAAAAATTGCGCTTTGGAACAAAACACTCTTTCAAAAAGCCGACAAAGTAACCAGATTGGATTTCGGTATACCGAGCGTAATTAAACAGACTCCAGAATGTGTTGGAGGCGGGGACTAGAAACCCCGCCTTGTTTTTGTAACAAAGTAAACACATGATCCCGCCCTTGATGTTTAGAAATATTATAAATTTTGTTGTTTAAATGAGGGATGTGATGTATGATAAACAAAAAACCTCGTCATTAACGTCGGTGTAGCTCAGTGGTAGAGCACTGCCCTCATAAAGCAGTTGTCGCAGGTTCGATCCCTGCCACCGACACACATATATGGAAAACACTTTTAACCACAAATTATATAATCTTGACTCGGGGCTGCGTTTAGTCGTTATTCCGATGGAAAGCACCAAAACAGCGACTGTTTTGGTAATGGTCGGCACCGGTTCGAAATACGAGACGAAAGAAATAAACGGCATTTCCCATTTCCTTGAACATATGATGTTTAAGGGTACCGAGAAAAGGCCCGGCAAATTGGATATTGCGACAGAGTTAGACGGTATCGGCGCGGAGTACAACGCTTTTACCGGAAAGGAATATACCGGTTATTACGCAAAGGCAAGTGTGAAGAAGATAGATACTGTGATGGATGTTGTGTTTGACATATTTCTCAATTCCAAACTTGACGAGAAGGAAATAAATATCGAACGGGGAGTGATAATCGAGGAATTAAATATGTATCGGGATATGCCGCAGAGGTATGTGGGTGATCTGTTTGAGCAGCTGCTTTATGGCGATCAGCCGGCCGGATGGGATATCGGCGGAGAAAAAGAAACCATCTTGAAACTGAAGAGAGACGAATTTGTAAATTATTTTGATACTCACTACATAGCCCCCAAAACCGTTGTGGCGATAGCCGGCAATGTTGACCCGGAAGCGATAAAGAGCAAAGTCGAAACATATTTCAAAAACATCCGGCAAGGTGAAGAATTCGGCAAACCGGCGGTAGTTGAAAAACAAGACGAACCTAAAATCCTTCTCCACGACAAAAAAACAGACCAGACACATTTTATTCTCGGGGTTAGGGCTTACGATAAATTCAACGAGAAAAAATATCCCCTCGGCATTATGTCATTGGTTCTCGGCGGAGGAATGAGCTCCCGGCTTTTCAGCGAAGTAAGGGACAAAAGGGGGCTGGCTTACTATATCGGCGCCGGCGGCGAGTCTTATACCGACAGCGGATTTTTTATGGTAAAAGCGGGAGTTAATAATCAAAAAACCGTCGAAGCACTTGAAGTCATTATGGCGGAATTAAGAAAAGTTAAAAAGGAAGGCATTACTTCCCAGGAACTTCAACGGGCAAAAGATCAAATGGAAGGCTCTATGGCGCTTGGCCTTGAACACTCCGATGCCATTGCCGAAACATATGCCGAGTCGCTCTTGTTTCATAATAAAATTTTGACCCCGGAAGAAGAGCTTGATAAAATGAAGAAAGTGACCCTTGACGAAATACTGGCGATTGCCTCAGAGATATTTGACGACAATAAGCTTAATCTTTCTCTGATAGGGCCCTTCGACAAAGAAGACGAGTTCAAAAAAATGTTATCATTTAATTAGTCACATGTCAGAAAATTGTCAGACAATTAATATATCTACCGCAAGCATAGTCAAAGCCATTGTTTTGGTCCTGTTTTTTGTTCTTCTTTATTTACTGCAGGATGTCCTCATTATCTTTTTATTCGCAATCGTGATAGCTTCCGCGATCTCTCCTTTTGCCAACTGGCTTGACCAAAGAGGGTTTCCCCGCTTGTGGGGGGTGCTTTTACTCTTCCTGGTGATACTGGGTTTATTCGCGTTGATCGCTTCTCTGGTTATTCCATCTCTTTCTACCGATATCGATCAGCTTATCACTACTCTGCCGACCGTATTCGAAAAAGTGTCTGTGTCTTTGGAGAATGCCCAGCAGGGCGCGCCGACGTATCTTGATTTCGTAAGCGAAATACAGAACATACTAAGCGGACTTTCATCTTATCTTCAGCAGTCGTCCCAATCGATTGTCGGTTTGGTGGTAAGTATTTTTGGAGGCGTGATCTCTTTCATAGCTATTCTGGTCATATCTTTCTATCTCTCTGTAACTAAGAAGGGGGTAGAGAGCTTCCTTGACTCCATAGTTCCGGAGAAGTACGAGTCGTATGTCATTAATCTTTGGAAGAGATCGGAAAGAAAAATCGGCTTGTGGTTGCAGGGCCAATTGCTGCTCGCCCTTATCGTCGGGCTGGTTGTCTATGTTGGCTTGTCGTTAATGGGCATAAAATTTGCTTTGATGTTGGGGTTGCTTGCTCTTGTTCTTGAAATCGTTCCGATCGTCGGTCCGGTCCTTGCCGCCATACCGGCTATTATCTTGGCATTTCTCCAGGAACCAACCTTCGGTTTGTGGGTGGTTCTTTTCTATGTGGTTGTTCAGCAGTTGGAAAATCACATACTGGTGCCCGTGGTGATGGGCAAGACTGTTGGTTTGAATCCGGTGGTAGTTATAATCGCCTTGCTTGTCGGAGGTAATCTCGCCGGTATCGCCGGTATGATCTTATCTATTCCGGTGGCGACGGTTATAGTTGAAATAATTGACGATATGGCGAATAAAAAAGAGTCCAGACGCACTCTGGCTTAAATTTAAATTGCCGTGTTATATGTTGTCGCTACTCCAATTGGCAACCTTAACGACATATCGCCTCGAGCGATTTCTGCTTTAAATTCCTCCGACATGATACTCGCCGAAGATACTCGGGTGACACGCGTACTTCTTTCAAGGTATGGAATAGACAAGCCGATGCTTAGCTATCATCAGCACAGCAAAATTAAAAAGATCAACGATATCATCGGCTTTTTAAAAGCTGGTAAAACACTGTCTCTGGTGTCTGACGCCGGAACTCCCGGAATTAACGATCCTGGTAATTTTTTAATCCAAGAAATTTTAAAGGAACTGCCCGGTTTGAAGATCGTACCTGTTCCCGGCCCGAATGCCGCTATCGCGGCATTAAGCGTAAGCGGATTTCCGAGCGATAAATTTATTTTTCTCGGTTTTCCGCCTCACAAGAAGGGTCGGCAGACATTTTTCAAAAGAATTGGCGATATCGAAGAAACTGTTGTATTTTATGAATCAAAACATAGAATACTGAAGGCGCTGCAAGAATTAAGAGAAATGAGCAATATAGCCGAAAGACCGATAATGGTTGCCAGAGAACTCACTAAACAATTTGAAACGATATACAGAGGAACAGCCGGTGATACCCTAGAACAATTGAATAAAACAAAAGTATTGGGAGAATTTGTGGTGGTGGTTAAGGCAAAATAATTAAAAATAAGTAGTAGATAACAAACAACTATATTATGAAAAATAATTTTGAAAAAACATTACCCGGTGGGCCAGGGTTTAAAAAAAATAAAGAAACTAAAAAACTAGAAAATCCTGAAATTGACCGACTAGAGAAACCGACGGAAGTTATATTGGAAAAAATCTTAGGTAATATTGAAAGAGGGGAATACGATCTTATTATTGGAGCCGATGCTTCAGGCAGGATTCCGACCCTTGTTTTTAAGAAATTCATTGACTATGTGTATCAGAAGCTAGGCTACCCATTGCCAAAAACTAGATTTTTAGCCGGGGCGGGTATGGGTCTTAGAGATAAAGAGATAGCGAAGAAAGCAGAAGAAAGTTTCCTCCCGTATAAACGGGGGGGGGCAAAAGAGTACATCGAAAAATTTAGCCCGAAGAGGGTTTTGATAGTAGAGGACACTATTGTTAGAGGTTCCTCAATTCACTTTTTGTGTGAAATTTTGAATAAAATGAGAACTCCGTTTGACATCGTTTCAATTTCCAGCTACCAAAACAACGAAGATCTAGAGACTACAAGAGCGTATCTTGGCGCGCAAAATATTTACGTGGGTACGGCTGAGAGTATTGGTATATATGGCAGCAGGCATCTTAGCGGGGTAAGAAAAGAAAGAGAACAAGTTTTTTCCAGACCCTATAAGCAGGAGATAAGCAGAGAGGATGAAAAATTAAGTATCCAAAAAAAGATAAATCAAGCCCGTAAAGATATCGACATTGTCACCGGCCGCATTATAGATTGGTACGAGTCCCAAAAATAAGAAAATGAAAAATAAATTCTATATAACAACCAGTATAGCTTATGTAAATTCTGTTCCTCATTGCGGATTCGCAATGGAGCTAATTCAGGCAGATGTTTTGGTGCGTTACCATAGATTATTGGGAAACAATACTTGGTTTTTGACCGGTACCGACGAGCACGGCTTAAGTGTTTCTCGTTCAGCCGAGAAAGCCAAACTATCACCGGAAGAATTTACGGATAAGATATCGGGCGAATTTAAAAAACTGACAAAGGCGCTAAACATCTCCAACGACGATTTCATAAGAACGACTGATAAAGAACGCCACTGGCCGGCGGTGGTAAAATTTTGGAACGAACTGGTTGAAGCAGGCGATCTTTACAAAAAAAAATATGAAGGACTATATTGCGTTGGCCATGAATCGTTTATTAAAAAAAGCGAGCTTGCTGATGGACAGTGTCCTCTGCACAAAACTACGCCGGAAGAGATAGAAGAAGAGAATTGGTTTTTCAAACTGACAAAGTATAAGAAAGAAGTTAAGAACAAAATTGAAAGCGGCGAGTTAAAAATTGTTCCTGAATCACGGACCAAAGAAGTTCTTAATTTGATTGACGATGCTGAGGATATCAGCTTCTCTCGTCCGGTCAGCAGTTTGAAGTGGGGGATACCGGTACCTAATGATTCGGAGCAGACGATATATGTCTGGGCCGACGCTCTTACAAACTATATTTCCGCCATTGGATATAAAGAAAATGCCCCACAATTCAATAAATTTTGGCCTGCGGACGTACATTTAATAGGTAAGGACATTCTGCGTTTCCACGCCATATATTGGCCGGCGATGCTTTTATCAGCTGGACTGCCGTTGCCCAAAGCTGTATATGTTCATGGATTTATTACCGTAGACGGAGAAAAAATGTCTAAGACGATAGGTAACGTGATTGACCCATTTGCTTTGGTAGAAAAGTACAGTGTTGAACCGGTCAGATATTTTTTGCTTCGCGAGATACCGTCTAATGAAGACGGGGATTTTTCGTCCAAAAAACTCGAGGAGAGATACAATAGCGATTTGGCAAACGGCCTGGGCAACTTAGTTAGCAGAACGGCGACATTAATCGCTAATAATATGAATGGCGAACTGGTGTATAAACCGGAAATGATTAGTCAGGAAGTAAAAGATAAGGCCGGACAGCTGTTTAGGGGTTATACCGATAACGTGGACAATTTTCTTTTACACGAAGCTTTGGGCAGGATTTGGGATTTAATTGGTGTTGCGAATAAATATGTCGACGAGCATAAGCCATGGGTTTCGGTTAAAGAAAATCCTGAAAAGTTTTTGGCGACGATGAATAATATTGTTTATGTTCTGTATAATGTTGCCTGGATGTTGACGCCGTTTATGCCCGAGACATCAGATAAGATATTCCAAACCTTGGGGGCTAGCCGGGATGCGGAAACACTTGAAAATTATAGGTTCTTGGTTAAAAAAGACGAAAGCTTATTCCCGAGATTAAAATGATTTTTGATTCTCACTGTCATCCTCAGATGGAACAATACGATCAAGACAGAGAGGAAGTACTTGGCCGTGCCCGCGAAGCGGGCATTAGGCTGATTTGTGTCGGGACAGATTACGAAACTTCTAAAAAAGGAATTGCATTGATTCAACAGCATGAAAATATGTGGGCTTCGGTAGGATTACATCCTAATGATGTGGATTCTGAATTACGAATTACGGATTACGAGGTCTTAGTAAAAGAAGATAAGGTTGTTGCGGTTGGGGAAATTGGTCTGGATTATTATCGGACTCCAGAGCCAGACAAACAGGAAAAACAGAAAGAAATTTTTGAACAATTTTTGGATTTAGCGATGAAGTACGATAAGCCTGTTATTATTCATTCTCGCGATTCCGACAAAGGTTCAACGGGTCGAGTTCATGCCGATATGATACCGATTATTGAAAATTGGAAATTTAAAATTGAAAATTCAGCGCGCCTTTGGCGCGCCGGCGTGGCCCATTCATTTACTGGCGGTATTGATGATGCAAGAAAATATTTAGAACTTGGTTTTTGCCTCGGTTTTAACGGGATTCTCACATTTACTCATCAATATGACGAGTTGGTTAAATATGCACCCTTGGACAGGATTTTGCTTGAAACCGATGCGCCGTTTTTGACGCCCTTGTCGCACCGAAGCTCTGACGAAGGCGGACGAACCAGGAATGAGCCCGCCTATATCATTGAGGTAGCTAAAAAAATCGCAGAATTGAAAAATGAAACGGTAGAAAAAGTTATTGAACAGACAACTAAAAACTGTAAAGAGCTATTCCAAATATGATAACCCCGATGATTCTGTCGGGGAGCCGACCTGCTTCGCCGGAGCTTTAGCGAGGCGAGCCGAAGCGTCGGCTTTGCATAAAGTTATTTAATTTGGTAATATAAACTCATAAATTAAAATATAATATTATGACTAATGCGGCTGAGACAATGGGAAGAACTGGTAATGAAGGAGGAGTCGAAGAAGAAATTAAGAGGGCGAGAGAGATTCTTCGTGCTAAAAGAGAGATTCTTCAGAGACCAGAAATTAAGGAGTTGCGCGAGTTGATAAAAGAATATCGGTTTTTTTTGGGTGGAGATAATTTGAGTTTGGGTCGTAGTCTTCAGGACGAGAGCGCCACGTTGGTTAAACTTGAAGATCTGCTTCACACTAAAATTCAAGAGGCGGAACAAGGTTTATGATTAGTGACTACTAGAAATCAAAAAGAGTCCCGTCAAATGGGACTCTTTTTGATTTCTAGTATTTTTAGGCTATATTATTGTTTAGTTCTTTTAAGACTTGGAGATTTGCATGAAAGTGTTGGTTCAAAGCTTCAGCTATGTAAGAACCGGTTATCCTGCGGATAAAACCGGCAAGGGCGGGGGATTCGTATTTGATTGTAGGACGATCGATGTTTTTGATGCTTCTGGGGGCTATACTTATGATAGTCCGCCTGCTGTTTTATATTTTGTTACGGGGCAGAGTCCGGTCATCAAGGAGGCTCTGGATAAAAATGTCGAGGCTCAGGAATTTTTTGACGCCGTATGGGATCTGGTTGAGATGGACATAGCTAAATGCTTGAGACGCGGATTTAATATTATGACTGTGAATTTTGGGTGCAGTGCCGGCCATCATCGGAGTGTGTATATGGCTGAGAAGCTTGTCCGGGAAATTAATAAGAAATTTCCCGATGTTGAGTGTGAATTGATTCATCTGGAAAGGGCTCACTGGCCCCAAATTGCATAATCCCGTCGAGGCGGGATTTTTGTCAGGTAGTAGATTTTGAGATGTGATTTTAAAAAAAATCACAATCGTAAACTAGCTCAAAACTCACTGCCTGATTTTGATTTTTAATGAAAATTTGGATAAGATTCAGTAGTCTATATGGAAGGCGTATCAAATAAAAACGAAAAGACTCTTGAGCAGATTGAGAAGATTGTTTTGGATATGGCTATCGGCGCCGGCATTATTCAAATCAAGGAGGAATACAAGTACAGATACGGCAAGATAAAAAGTTATAGCGGTGAAGGTATTGTTGAATATGAAGGTTCACGATACCGGGTTGAGGGCCATCCGTCGACGGTACGCCGTGGCGATACGCCTAGTGATGGCTGGGTGCGGGTGTATAAATTAAGAGAATGGCAGGAGTAGTACATAAGATGTTTTGAAAAAAAATGAAATATAATCCATCAAAAATCGTCAGCCAGAGGCTGATCCGCCTATGGCGGAAAAAGAATTATGAAATACAATCCAAGTAAAATTGAACGTAAATGGCAAAAACACTGGGAGGCTAAAAAACTTTACGAAGCAAATGATTTTGGCAAACGAAACTTTATGCTTTTGGCCGAGTTTCCTTATACTTCCGGCAACTTGCATATGGGCCACTGGTTCACGTATTCGATAGCGGATATTTATGCCCGATATCTGCGGATGAACGGTTACAATGTTATGTATCCGATTGGATTCGACGCTTTTGGTTTGCCGGCAGAGAACGCGGCCATCAAAAATAACAGTACTCCGGATGGATGGACCAGGCGAAATATCAAGAATATGACCAAACAGCTAAAAAGCATCGGGGCGGTATTTGACTGGTCGCGAGTTGTGGACACGAGTAGCCCGGACTATTACAAGTGGACACAGTGGATATTTCTCCAACTTTATAAAAAAGGTCTCGTCTATCGTGGCGAGACAATGGTGAATTGGTGTCCGAAAGACAAAACGGTTTTGGCCAACGAACAAGTTGTAACCCGTTCGACAAGCTCAGGGCAAGTCAGCTGCTGTGAGCGGTGTGATACACCTGTTGAGCAGAGGAAGCTGGCGCAATGGATGTTTAAGATCACAAGTTTTGCCGATGCGCTCGCGGATGACCTGAATCCGCCGGCTGGTGGATTAGATTGGCCGGAAGACACAAAAACGGCTCAGATTAACTGGATCGGCCGTTCGGAAGGAGCAATGATTAAGTTTAAAGTTCAAGGTCATGAAGTTCATAAAGTTAGTGATAAAAAACTTGATAAACTTGAAGAACTTGACGAACTTTCAACCATCTCGGTTTTCACGACTCGGCCAGATACATTATTCGGTGTAACCGCCGTTATTATGTCGCCGGAGCTTGCTCAAAAATGGATTGATGCTGGCTGGCAAGCGGGTGATGAGGTTAAAAATTATGTCAAGAAAAGCTTGGCCAAAAGAGAACTTGAAAGACAAGAAGCGAAAACAAAAACGGGAATTGATACCGGAATTTTTGCTATTAATCCAGCCAATAATGAAAAAGTTCCGGTTTGGGTGGCGGATTATGTTTTGGGGCACTATGGAACAGGAGCAATAATGGCTGTTCCCGCTCATGACGAACGCGACAGAGAGTTTGCTGAGAAGTTTGATCTACTAATAAGCGATGCTCCGCTGGGTGATTCGCGGCAAATAATTAAACTGCTTGAAGAAAAAGGCCTTGGAAAAGCAGGAACAAATTATCGTCTTCACGATTGGATCCTTTCACGCCAGAGATACTGGGGTGCGCCGATACCGATGGTTAATTGTTCGAAGTGTGCCCTTCAAGATCCTTCAGGACAAGGGTATCAGCCAGTGCCGGAAACGGAGCTACCCGTTAAACTTCCTAAGCTCGCCGACTTTTTGCCAGTTGAAGGGGGCAAGTCACCATTGGCTCGAGCCGAGAAATGGATCAAGGTGAAATGTCCTAAGTGTAGTAATGAGGCTGAGCGGGAGACCGACACGATGGATACGTTCGTTGATTCGTCTTGGTATTTTATACGCTATACCGACCCCAAGAATAAGAAGGAGTTTGCTTCCAAAGCAAAGATGACTGATTGGCTGCCGGTGCCTATGTATATTGGGGGAAGGGAGCACAACACAATGCATTTATTGTATGCCCGGTTTATTATCAAGGCGTTAAACAAGCTCGGAATAGTTAACTTTTCAGAGCCGTTTCTTTCTCGGCGTAATCACGGTGTCATAATGGGTTCTGACGGTAAGCGTATGTCTAAATCGCGCGGGAATGTGGTAGATCCGGATGTTGAAGTGGCTAAATATGGCGCCGATACGGTACGGATGAATTTCGCGTTCCTGGGTCCATTTGAACAGGACTATGCTTGGAATTTTAATAATATCAGCGGTATCAGCCGGTTTTTAGACAGAGTTTGGAATTTGTATCAGAGACAAGAGATAAGCCGCCAAAAGCGAGCCTCGCCAAAGGCGGGAAACAAGAAACAAGTTGAGTCCAAAGAATTTAAAATTAAACTTCATCAGACAATCAAAAAAGTGGGAGGGGATATTTCAGAACTTAAATTCAACACCTGTGTCTCCGAATTAATGAAACTTCTTAATGAAGCAGAAAAAGAACCTGGCTTGTCTCCTGTCTCTTGTCGCTTACTCTTGCTTTTGTTGGCTCCGTTTGCTCCGCATATAGCCGAAGAATTATGGCACCAATTAGCGACAAGCGACAAGCGACAAGCGACAAGTATTCATCTGGAAGCGTGGCCGGACTATGATGAAACGCTTCTGGCGGAAGAAATGGCAACCGTTGCTATACAGGTTAATGGAAAACTTAGAGACACTGTCCAGGTGAAGAAGGGGCTGGCGGAGAATGATATAAAGACGCTAGTCTTAAATAGAGAAAAAATTAAAAATTATCTTGAAGGCAAGGATGTAAAAAAAATCATACATATTCAAGACCGACTCGTGAATGTGGTGACAGATTGACCGGGTAGTGAATTTTTGAGTTGCCTCCGGCATTTGTCGGGTAGTAGAAGTTCGAGTGGCCTACGGCTTACAATTTATTTGATAAATTGTATCTCGAACTTTCACTACCCGATTTGTGCTTGAGCGTATCTCAAAAATCTACATCTGGTTGACAAACATCGTTGTTTAGATTACAATATACTGTATAAAGTAAGTCCCTCACCTTTTGGGCATTGGCACTATGCGCTATTGCCAAGACAGATGCCCGAAAGGTGAGGGATAAGGGTCCTCGCGGAAAGGAAGCTTGCCTACCGGCAGGCAGGCAGGACTGGTCGGAAGAAAATATAAATTGTTAAATGAGTGGTGAATAATGTAGGCTATCCGCCTACGCTCAGGCTTCGGCGGGTGCTCATTTTTTCAGTTATTCACTATGTTCATAAGCAAAAATGGCAGAAGATAGAGATAGAGAATTCGTAGAGATGATCATCAAGGAAATTGTTAACAACCCGGACAAGGTTGAAGTGACGAGGACTGTTGATGAACTCGGTGTCCTGCTTTCCGTAAAAGTTGCCCAGGAAGATATGGGGTTGCTTATCGGAAGAAGCGGTTCTACCGCTAAGGCCATCAGAACTTTGGCTCGTATCGTAGGAATGCGAAACAACGCCAGAGTTAACCTGAGGATAGAAGAGCCGGAAGGTTCTACTCATGTCAGGGGCGAAAACAAGACCAAAAACGTCGAAGACGTTATGGGAGAATTAGGCGGAATGTAAGTTTTCGTCTAAAAAGGCGGCCCCCGAAAGGGGGTCGCTCTTTTTAGTTACGAAAACTTACCCCGCCCCGTCCTTAACGGGTTATGGAATTATATAAACCGAAAATCGGCGAAAACCGATTTTTGAGTTGTCTTGCGCTGTTTTCGTATTTGTGATATTGTTTAAACTTCGGTAAGGAGGAATCCTTATCGAGCCCCCAGCTCTGAAAGGTTTGAGCCAAGGGGGCATTTTCTTAATTATGAAAATAGATATCATCACAATTTTCCCGAATTTATTTGACGGCTTTTTGAAAGAGTCGTTATTGGCGCGGGCGCAGAAGAAAAAGATTTTAAAAATAAATACTCATAATTTAAGGAAATGGACTAAAGACAGACACAAGACAGTTGACGACAGGCCGTATGGCGGAGGAGCGGGAATGGTTTTAAAGATTCAACCGATCTACGATGCAGTTGAATCTTTAGTAGGTAGAAAGTGGAAAGTAGAAAGTAGAAAAACAAAAAATCAATCCACCCCCCACTATCCACCCTCCACTCGCATTATTTTATTATCAGCTAAGGGCAAAACGTTTACTCAAAAAGACGCGCGGAGGTTGGCTAAATATGGCCAGCTTATTATGATTTGCGGGCGATACGAAGGAGTGGATGAAAGGGTGGCGAAATATGTTGCTGATGAGGAAATTTCTATTGGTAATTATGTTTTATTCGGCGGTGAGGTTGCTTCCATGGTAATTATTGAAGCGGTTTCAAGATTGATTCCCGATGTCGTTCAAAAAGAGGAATCGGTAAAGAACGAGAGCTTTTCGGACAAAGAAGCAAAAGAAAAAGAATACCCGCAATATACGCGGCCTGAAGAATTCAGGCCGAAAATTCGAAATTCGAAATTCGAAATTCGAAATTCCCGCAAGGGCTGGAAGGTGCCGAAGGTTTTGCTTTCGGGAGATCATAAGAAGATAGAGGAATGGCGAGATTCTCAAAGCAAAGACAAAAATCTATCAGAAGTATTGCGCTAGAAAGTTGAAACAAAATTAGGCTTGCCAAAAATTTGATTTTAATGTATATTAGGCCCAAGTTTATTAAGTGAGTCGTAGGGTAATCTATGTCCAGCGATCAGTGGGGTTGGTTACGTGATTTTCTGAGAAAGATTGGAGACAAGGTATTTGTTGGGGCCATTGTAAAAGACATGATTGAAAAGTTAACGGTTGCCACTAATGAGGGTAGACATCTTTGGCATCAGGTGGCCCCGGGGATGTACAGGACATATTATCCCGACGAGAAGTATTATCTTGAGGTTTTTCCGAATGAAGAGGCCAAACTGTTTGTCACTGATGGTATTCTCGAATCACTGATTACTAGAGGCAATTCGGTGCTAGAAGACCTCGTGGGGGCTGTGTTGAAATCAGCAAAAGATAGAGATATCGACAGAGAATTTAGGGAAGTCGTTCTTTCCAGACTCGCTAATAAATAATAAAAAGGGGGATTAGTCCTCCTTTTGTTATATCTAAGCGGTGAGTGAAGTTGATCCCGTTAGAAGTAGCCTAGCCAAGGTCCTTTGCCAGTCGGCGGAGGACTCGTGCCATGGTGGCACGAGCTAGACTTCTAACGGGATTGACTTTATATTTCGTTAGGAATACAATATATTTGTGATGAAAAAAGGAGGAATTTGGGACTAGGCGACTAGTCATTACAATCAGGTCGTTAGTATAACCACGATTGCCCATTCGACATTGCTCAGGGTAATCGTGGTTATATTATTGCCATAAAGTAATAGTTATGACCAAAAGAACATTCCCAATTTAATATAGTCAACCAGCGAATTCTATATTCAATAGAGTTTCAATTTAGTAATTGAGCTATTCGAACTTTTAAGAGAGTTTGATCCTGGCTCAGGATGAACGCTGGCGGCGTGGATAAGGCATGCAAGTCAAACGCCCAGCCCCTCTTTTGATTTTATTTTAAGTGTGATAATTATGTTCTATGTATTTTGTCTACATTATTCAATATAGTGAAACTAAACAGATATACATAGGTTCTACGAATAATTTAAGACATAGATTGATAGAACATAATTCTCACAACACAAAATCTACTCACAGAACTTCAGGTGAGTGGAGTTTAAGGTATGCTGAAATTTATATTGATAAACAAAATGCTTTAGATCGTGAATATAAGTTGAAGTATCATGGAAGTGCTAAGCAAAAATTGCTAAAAAGAATTGAGAAAAGTTTATTATGAAATCAAAAGTGGGGCTGGGAGTGGCGAACGAGTTAGTAACACCTTGGTACGTACCCGGAAGTCGGGGATAACTAGTCGAAAGATTAGCTAATATCCGATGGCGAAGCGATTCTAAAGACGCAAGTCGCTTCCGGAGCGGCCTAGGTCCTATCAGCTTGTTGGCGGGGTAACGGCCCACCAAGGCTATGACGGGTAGGGGGTGTGAGAGCACGACCCCCAACGACGGTACTGAGACACGGACCGTACATCTACGGATGGCAGCAGTCAAGAACATTCGACAATGGGCGAAAGCCTGATCGAGCGACGCCGCGTGCAGGAAGAAGGGCTTCGGCCTGTAAACTGCTTTTGCCATGGAAAAAATAGCCCCCTCACTCAGGGATTTTGTTAGTCTTGACGACGCGAATTTTAGTCGTATTCGCGGCGCGAGAAGCGATGTGTGCCTTTAGGCACATGAGCGACGAGCAACAAAGAAGACGCCTAAAATTCGTTAGCCCTTCGGGAAGCGAACTAATGGACGATTTCTTTGTTACTCTTCCTCGTAGTAGTATTTAACTACAACTTCGTCGTCGTGCCTCGAAATCGTCTCATTTGTTCGCTTTCAAGATTTAACAAAATCCTTGAGTGAGGGGGCCCTGATTGTACATGGCGAATAAGGGGTTGCTAACCTCGTGATCTCATTTAGGGATGGCGCGAGGCATATGGAGTAATCCTATGAAATAATACTTGGCTTATATGCTGGGACACCTATGAAGCTGCGTCTGTTTTCGAAACAGATTTTCATGGGCAATCAGCAGGGAAGCTGGTATAATAGAAGTAATGACGGAGACTCAACACGATATAATTATTGGCACTATTTTGGGCGACAGTTATATCAGTCGTTCTCAATCTGGAAAAACACACATTGAGATTAAACAAGCCGATAGATATAAGGAATACGTTTTTTGGTTATACCATAACCTTAAAAACTTATTCCCGGTCAGTATTCCGAGACAAAGAAAAGATAATCAGCAGTGGTATGTTAATTCATCATTTTCTGACGAGTTAAATATGCTACATAAACTCTTCTATGTTAACAGGAAGAAAGTTATTCCTAGAAACATAGATAAACTGCTTACTTCACCTATAAGCTTGGCAGTTTGGTTTATGGATGACGGTACACTCGATTATCGAGTAAAAGATCATTGTGCATTTCACCTTTGCACAAATTGTTTTACGAAAGTAGAAGTTCGACGATTAATCAAAACGCTTGATTCCAATTTTGGCATCATTGCATCGTTACACTATACTCTTTGTCGAGGGAAGCGACACGCGAGAATATATATTGGCGCGAAAGGCAGAGACCAATTTATTAAATTAGTGAGTCCGTATGTGCTTGAGTGTTTCAAGTACAAATTACCTAAATTATACTTAGCCCCTCAGAGACTTAACCTTTAACAGGTTGGATGGTAGTTTTTTAGCTATCATAAGACGCCGAGCACCCGATTCTCATTAATGAGAAGGGTGGTGATATAGTCCGACATACGACAATATAAAATTTGTTTAGTCAGCCAGCAGCAGCGGTAATACGAGGACCCCGAGCGTTATCCGGAATTACTGGGCGTAAAGAGCGAGTAGCCGGCTGTATTAGTCCGATGTTAAATCCTCTGGCTTAACTGGAGGGCCGCATTGGAAACGGTATAGCTTGAGCGACTGAGAGGCACGCGGAACGTGCGGTGTAGGGGTGAAATCCATTGATATTGCACGGAACACCAAAAGCGAAGGCAGCGTGCTAGTAGTCTGCTGACGGTCAATCGCGAAAGCGTGGGGATAAAAAAGGATTAGATACCCTTGTATTCCACGCCCTAAACTATGCTGACTAGCTATCGGGAGCATCGACCCTTCCGGTGGCGAAGCTAACGCGTTAAGTCAGCCGCCTGGGAAGTACGAGC
>Ga0209542_10007600_pt1 | contig 20548 bp, 25 predicted proteins | sample RifCSPhighO2_01_FD_184028 | JGI IMG/M metagenome (GOLD analysis project Ga0209542, IMG submission 184028) | Soil microbial communities from Rifle, Colorado - Rifle CSP2_plank highO2_0.1 (SPAdes) (version 2) | ecosystem: Environmental > Terrestrial > Deep subsurface > Rock core/Sediment ...
ATGCACATCATGGAACTATTTGGGTAATTGAAGATTAGGCATCACGATGGAAGCTGGGGCTTTCAAGCCCCAGAGGACGTCACATCTTAGATGTGAAGTTTTTTGATGGGAAATATTAAGTTTGCTATTGTTGGCTATGGTAGAATGGGTAAGTTAGTTGAAAGAGTATTAAATGAAAGAGGGGAAAAGATTGTATCTATTATTGATCCCGCTCAAGGAAGACCTTTTAAGGTAGATTCATTGGATGATGTAGATTCAGCAATTTGTTTTACTTCTCCAGATGCAGGTTATGAGACAACAAAAAGAATATTGCAGGAAGGAAAAGATGCAGTTGTTGGCACAACAAAGTTTTATCTTAATACTGACGGAAGTATTAACCAAGGAATGTTAGATGAATTTGCAGAAATAGCAAATCGTAATGTAAGCAGGATGATTTATGCTTCCAATTTCTCTATAGGAATGAATGCTTTTCTTAAACATCTTAAACCATTTGCAGAAACAATGGCTAAATTGGGCTATGATGTGGCTGTTGAAGAAAGGCACCATAAAAATAAGGAAGATATTTCTGGGACTGCAAAAACAATTGGAAGTGTTCTTCTTGAAGCTTGTCAAAGAGGAAAAATGAATTTCGGGGATTTGGAAAGAAAAAGGGAAGAAGATGAAATAACTGTTGCAAGCACAAGAGCAGGATGTATCCCAGGAACTCACACTGTTATTTTTGATTCTCCCGTTGATACTATTGAATTGATTCATAGGGTGAGAAAGCCGGAAATATTTGCTCAAGGAGCAGTTGATTCTGCTTATTGGTTGAAATATCATAAACTTGGAGTTTATAGTATTACAGATAGATTGAAGTGATTGTAGTAAAATAAATTTATCCTTCTTAATACTCTATAGCTTGCTGTAGGGATAAAGCAAGGTAGGATTAAAATTTAAAAATAAAATAATGATAATAAATATCTGATGCAAGAAAAATCTTTTATGGATTTTTCTGCACAGAAAATCTTCCAGATTTTCTTGTGTTCTATGAAGTTAAGTTGTTGTAGGAGATAATAATATCTTTTGTTTTCTGATGCCTTAAGTTTTTGTCTTAGGGAGATTCACTTGTTTTTCCATTCGAAAGATAAACGAAACGTATTTAAATACCTCCAACTTTGCAATAGGATTATGGTTTAATCCATAAAATAATGAAAGGGGGTAATGAGAAAATTGATGTCTAAAATGAATAGAAGAGGTCTTAGCGACGTGATTACTACAGTTCTCATCATCCTTTTGGTGTTGGCGGCTGTAGTTTTAATCTGGACTTTTATAAGAAGGCCTATAACTCAGGGTGGTGAAAGCATTGAGCTACAGTCTGAGTGTTTTAAGGTTGAATTGGAACCAACAGGTTGTGTTGTCACTGATTTAAATGGAACTAAAAATGCCGCAGTTAATGTCCAATGGAAATCTGGAAATACTGATTTGACTGCTTTAAGATTTATAGTTTCCTCTGATACCGGCGCAAATAATGTGTCAACTGTTTCGTCTGGATTAGAGTTGCTTGGAACTGTATCTGGGACTGTTGGTTTAACAGGAGTTTCTGGAACTAGCTATACGCTTAGTGCGGCTGGACAGGTAAAGACTAAGAGCGGAGTTGAGGGTTATTGCCCTGAATCTGTTACTAAGTTGGCTTGTACAGCAGAGTAAAAATTTATTTTTATTTTTTTATCTTTTTGTTTTTCTTTATTTTTTCCTTTTATGATATTGTAATGTCTTTTATTTGGAATAAAGAAAGGCAGGAATAGAATACAAGAAAAAAGGTTTGAGGCAAATATTTACTTTTTGGTTTCAGGGTTTGCTGTTGGGAGTTTCGCACTTTTTTAAAAGAGTTTAAATAACTCTTTTTCTTTTGTTTTAAATGATAGAGGTTGAGGCAAAGGTTAGGATTGCAAGGCCTGAAAAGTATAGAAATATGGCAAAGAAGCTTGGAAAATTTAAAGGTCGAGAAAAAAAGGTAGATGATTATTATTCCTTGCAAAAAGAAGGGTATCGAAAAAAGAGTTTAAGGGTGAGACATAGAAAGGGTTTTTATGAAGTTAATTTCAAACAAAGAGTATCTTATAATTCTGGGATTCACGCTAAGAATGAAAGGGAGTTCAAGGTATCAGATATAGATAATTTTTTATCTTTAATTAAGGATTTCGGATTTGAAAAATGGCTTAGAAAAGAGAAGGAAACAGAGCTATATGAAATCAAAAAAGGTTTCCATATTGAAATAAATCGTGTTGATAAGTTGGGATGGTTTATGGAAGTTGAATATTTGTGTGGGGAAAAGGAGATTGCAAAGGCGAGGAAAGAAATTTTGATATTATTAAAGAAACTGGGAGTAAGAAAAAATGAAATTGTGAAAGATGGATATACTAAGATGTTGTGGGATTTGAAGAGGAAGAAGATATGAATTTAATTTTTGAAACAATTGATAAAAGAGGTAAAAAAATTAGATTAACAAAAGAACAGTGGTCAAAAATTAGAAAAAAACATCCAGAAGTTGAAAATGAAGAATTGATAAAGGAAACATTGGAAAATCCAGTTAAAATTACATACTATAATTATGATGAAACGGTTTATAAGTTTTATAAACATTATAAAAATAGACTTTACCCAGAGAATTTCTTACTGGTTCTAGTTAAATATTTAAATGGAGATGGCTTTGTGATAACGACTTATTTTATGGATAAAATTGAATAAAATGGAAGAATCATACGAAATACATTACGAGAAGGAATCTGATTTTTTAGAAGTTCTATTTGGAGAACCTTCTAAATGTGTAACTAGTGAGATTCAAGAAGGTGTTTTTGTAAGGAAAGATGTGAAAACAGAGGAAATAAAAAGCGTTGGGATTTTAGGTTTCAAGAAAAGAGTTCAACTCCTAAGGAAGGTATTGAATTCATATAACAAAAGTTTTCCTCTAGAAATAGGGTTTTCTCCATAATTAATTATTTTGTCTTAGCTTTATTTTCTTTTTTAGATTCTTTTTGCAGTTCTGATTCATAAATTTTTTTCTCTTTTTCTATTTCTTCTTCCAGTTTTTCTAACTTTTCTATTTTTTCTTTTGTTTCTTCAGAAGTTTCTACTTTTTTGTTTTCCTTAGAAAGAGCATTTAAAGTAGAAGCAGGCATCTTCTTTACGTAATCCATTATGGAAGATTTTTCCATTTTTAATACGGTTTTTGATTCATCTTCAATATGTGCTTTTAGAATTTCCATGCCAGTTAGAACGCAATTAACATTCCATATTTTCTTGCCTTTTATGTTTTGTAAGACTGCTATTATTTTTTTTATTTCTTCAGTGATATTTCTGTTTTTCATTTCATCTTCCAAAATTCCTTTTATCGCGTCCAAATCAACATTTGTTCTTATGTCGAGTTTTTCGGGAAGTTTTTTATTCATAGTTTCAAGTATTTGCAAAGAAACTTTGTTATCCAAAGTGAAGGCGGCAACTTTCCTATTAGAAGGAACATAATAATCTATCTGATGTATGTTATTTCCTGATTCTAAGTCCAGGATAAAGAAACCAGCAATCATAAAGGCACCCTTATTTTTATTTATGAAATCTCTGTATTCACTTGAGTTATTCAGTTTTTCTACATATGGTTGTATTTTCATTTTCTCTTTTTATATTATATCTTGTAAACTATAAGGTTTATAAGTTTTTAGATTCTGTTTTTAAAAAAATTAGGTTTAAAAACTTGGCTTTTAAGAATTAATTATGACAAAAAAGTCAAAATTTGAAGGAGTTCCTCATAAACAAATAGTAGCATATGGAAGGCTTATAGCAAATAATCCTGAACTGGCTGTTTATTTGGATATCCATTACGGTCCTCCAAGAGTTGATGAGGCAAAGGCATATGTTAATGGAATGCAAGATAGGGCCAGAGAGGAAGCAAGAAGAAGAAACCTTCCTTTTTTAACTGATGGAGGTAGATTGAGTTAATTAATTGCAAGAGGAATGGTTCCAGAAAAGCCGAAAGGAGTATATTTTCATGGCAGGGAAGGAAATCCAAGAACTTTAAGAAGGGGTAATGGTAAAAAACTGGAAAGACATTCTAGCAGAAGACTAAGTTGATTTTTAATTCTTATTTTCTATTTTATCTTTTAACTCTAATACAAAATCTTGGATTTTTATACTATATTTGACTTTTCCATCTCTTGTTCTGATGGCTAAAGTATTATTTTTTTCTTCTTTATCACCTATGACTATTACAAATGGTATTTTCATCAAAGATGCATCTCGAACTTTATCCTGCACAGTTGTATTTCTGAAATCAGATTCAACCCTGAGATTTGGAATTTCCTTTTTTAGTTCTTTAAGAACCTTTTCAGAGGCATCTGTGTTTTTATCTGTGAAATTTATAATTCTAACTTGTGTTGGAGAAAGCCATAATGGAAGTGCCCCAGATGTGTGTTCTAATAAAATCCCAATAAACCTTTCCAAAGAGCCATATATAACTCTGTGAATTACAACAGGGGTTTTTTGATTTCCAGTTTTATCAGTGTACTTCAAATCAAATCTTTGCGGGAGTTGGAAGTCTAATTGTATTGTTCCCATTTGCCATTCTCTTCCTAATGAATCCGTCATTAAAATGTCTACTTTTGGTCCGTAGAAGGCTCCGTCTCCTTTGGCAATTGTAAACTTCTTTCCAGATTTCTTTAATATTTTTTGCAATGATTCTTCTGCCTTGTTCCATGCTTTTGAATCACCTAGAAATTTATCTGGACGTGTTCCCAATCTAAATGAATATTTTAAATTAAAAATACTATAAAATTTCTCACAAATATCAAAAATTTCCTGATATTCTTCTTCTATCATATCTTCTGTTATGAAATTATGAGAATCATCCTGCTGGAAAGATCTAACTCTAAGAAGTCCGTTCAACACTCCAGATAATTCATATCTATGCAGTCTATCTGTGTCAGATAGTCTTAGTGGAAGGTCTTTGTAGCTTCTTGTTTGAGATTTGAATATTAACATCGCATTTGGGCAGTTCATAGGTTTTAAACCATAAACTCCGTCTTCACCCATATTCGCGATAAACATATTTTCTTTATAGTGATCCCAATGTCCTGAGATTTTGTAAAGTTCATTTTTATTGACCAAAGGAGTCATTGTTTCTTTATAACCTCTTTTTGAATGTTCTTCTCTCCAAAAGTTTACTAATTCATTATATATTATAACTCCATTAGGAAGCCAATAGGGCGAGCCAGGAGAAGATTCATTGAACATGAAGAGACCAAGTTTTTGCCCAAGAATTCTATGATCGTTGTCTTTTAATTTTGAGGTGTCCAATTTTGTTTGGGAGATATGAGACATTAATTTACTTGGATCAATGTTTTCTTTTTCATGTTTCAATATTTTATTTGGGATTTTTGTCTCCTCTTTAAGTTCTCCTGGAACAAATTCCTTTGACAGTTCGGAAAGAGGATGGCCTTTGACTTTTAATTCAAATTCTTTATAATATCCGAATGGAGCTCTTGTGACTTGGAATCCATCTTGTGATAAGGCATGCTCAGCTTCTGTTAGGTATTCTAAGGCGGTGTTTGGAGGAGAAAGCTTTGATGATAAGTGAGCGTATGGATAAAGAACAATTTTGTTTGTTTTTACTTCTTTTGATGTTTTTTTAACTGCATCTATTAACTGCTTGACAGTTTGATCGTTGTCACCTGATTCAATAGCAGTTAGAACAACAAGGCATTCTTTGACTTCTTTTAATTCCTTATCTTTTAAGTCTTCAATATTTTTAATTGCCTTTTTTAGAGGTTTAAAGCGAATGTAATCGCAATGTAATGTTATTATTTTCATAGTAAAATGATGAATGGGAGATTTATAAAATTATCTTGTTCTATATTCGTCCCAGAGAGAGCCTACAAATTCTTTTCCATTAGAATCTAAGATGACCGGGTAGATTTCTATTTTAGTAATGTTGGTTATTTTGTTTAAAAGAAGCGTTTCATATATTTTTGTTTCAAATGAGACTTTTGGAACGTCAAAGATGTTTTCAACGTAAGTTGTAGAATCATTATAGAAGACAATTTTAATGTAATCTATTTTAAGCACTGGGGCCGTTTGTACACTTGTGATTTCACTCGCCACTTCTTCATAAATATCTACTAAATTATCAATAGATCCATCTCTATATTGCCCCCCACCTATAGATGAAATATTTTTTAAGACATTTCTTCCCTCTTCATTGACTTCTAGTCCTATCGCATTAATTATTATTCCTTTTTCCCTTGCTTTTTGTGCTGCATAGATTGCATGATCTTTCGGGGTATTTGCTAAACCGTCCTTATCTAGGTCTTCCACTGTTCCAGGACAAGCAGTAGTTGGTTCTCCATCACTCATCAAAATAATGTATTTCTTCTTTTCAGATGTTAGTCTGTTAGTCGCTTCATTAATTCCACAGCAAGCACATGTACCATAATCAGTTAACCAAATTTCTATAATTCCTGTTAAATCTTCTTTGTTTTTTGTTAGTGGATAGCTATATCCAGGGATGTAATCATGTGCGAAGGCAACTATTCCAAATCTATTTTCTGTACTCCCACTAAAGAAAATATCCAAAAATTGTTTATTTGCCTGTTTTAATGGAGATATTCTATCTATTAATGTTCCATGGCAAATATTAACGCAGGCATTTAAATTTTCACTTGTAGGTATCCAGGAATCACAAGCATTTGGATTTGTTTGGCCTGGCGTTGGATAATAAATATTGCCTTCTAATGTATTGGTGCAACAAGCTGTATCAGGCATGTTCCAACATCCAAGCATGCTTCCAGACAAATCTACTGTTGAGATAATATCTATTGGAGTTGCTTGCATATTTATTAATTCTTGTGTGTTGGAATCAACGGTTGTTTCTTTTGTTGGACCTTTTTCTATGACTATTTTTACATTTCCTGTTGCTGAGTCAATATCAATATTTTTGATTTTCATATTTTCAAGAAGCAGTTTTGTCTGCAATTCCGCTTTTTCTCCGCTTAAGTTTAAAACATTAACGATGAAGGTCCATATTAAAAGGAGAAGGCCAATTCCTACAAGTATAATTAAGACGAAATAAATTACATTTGACAAACCTCTTTTCTTCACTTATGTGCTATTGGAACTATTTTTATAATACTTTCTATGGCAAATAAGATATTGTTACTATAATCTAGTAATAACAATAGTAAGATTTAAATACCTTCAAATTTAGTGAGCTTGGCTGAAAAAGGAGCTAAATTATGAGAGATAAAGATGTTTATTATGACGGAAAACCGAGAAAGGGTTTGCTAGCTAGGGCTTTAGGAAGTGATTTTGTAAGAGATTATTCAAGAACTACCGCTGTATCTTTAGGGATTTTGGCTTTATGGACTAGTAGTTCTATGGCAGATTTATCAAGTCATATTTCAGATTCTAATTTTATTGATAATATTTCTATTGTAGAGGGCAATAATGAAAATGCAAATGCTCCAATTATAGAATTGCCTGCAAGTGGGAATCTTTTGGAAAAAAAAGTTGATTTAAATCAAAGAAACTCTATTGGTGAGGCTATCCAAAAAGATTCATTTTATGAAAGATTGGAAGAACAGATTATACGGCATGAGGGATTTAGAAATAATGTTTATAGAGATACAAGAGGAGTTTTGACTGTTGGGATAGGAACAAATTTGGAGAGTGGAAATGCACGAAATAAGCTCGCAAGGGTAGGTGCGAATTATGATTCCATTGTTAATGGAAAAGCAGGATTAACAAGAGATCAAGCTTTGGTTCTTGCTAGGGAAGACATCAAAGATTCAATTTTAACTGCTAAAAAATTAGTAAGAAATTATGATTTTCAGCCAGAAGATGTTAAATTGATTCTTTGTGATATGGCTTATAATTTGGGAGAAACAAAATTGAAGGGATTTAAGAAGATGTTATCTGCAGTTGAGAGAGGAGATTATAGAATTGCTGCTGATGAAATGAGAAATTCTAAATGGTTTAATCAAGTTGGAAATAGAAGTAAGTATTTATCAGAATTAATGGGATCTGCTGCAAGAAATTAATCATTCTTCAGAATTGACTTCTTTATATCTTTAGCAGATACTTTTTTCAGATTTGATTGAAATTCTTTCACAAAGTTTATGCAATGTTCTGCAAAAAGGGATTTTAATTCTCCTGTTGAAATTTCTCCCGATTTGTATTTATTATAAATTTCAGAAGATTCTTTTTCGTTTAGGAAAAGGTATTTTAGATAAAGAAATGAAACATCTACATCTGGATTGCCTCCAAGTTTTTTGTGTTCTTCCAATGTTTTCTGTCCTCCTGAGAAAGATTTATTTATTTTTTTTCTTATCTCTTTTTCAGAATCTAAAAGAAAAATAGCATTATTTTTTGATTTTGACATTTTTTCTCCGTCAATCCCAGGGAGGAAAAGAGAATGCAAAATACTAGGTTTATTGTAACCAAAACGGGAAGCAACATCCCTTGAGATTCTTATATGTGCGTCTTCATCAGGACCAATAGGAACAAGAACATTTTTTATTTTATATTTCTCCTGAGGAAAAAGAACATGGGCTGATTGAATAGCAGGATAAAAGTGCAAACCCAAATTTTCCTCATTTTTATATCCATAAGTTGTTTTTATCTCTGATAGGTTTATTTTTGCCGATAATTTTATTGCAAGATTGTAAATATTTGTGTATATTTGGTCTATTATAAAATAAGTTTTTTCAGGGTTAAAGCCGTAAGCAATCAATTCTTTAGCCAATTGAAGTGCGTTTTTTAATGCTTCTTCCTGCGTTTTAACTTTTCCAGATACATAAGATTCATCGTCTGAAATAGGGATGAAGACTGGAAGATTGTATTTTTTTTGAAAAAATAGATTAGTGTCAAAGACCGCTTTATGTCCTAAATGCAGAGAACCCGAAGCATTGACTCCTGAAAGAATTGCGCATTTTTCTCCTTTTTTTAAAGCAGAGAAAAATTTATCAAAATCTCTATGAGAAGAAAGAACTCCCGTTTTAAATGTGTAAAAATCAGGCTTCTCGCTAAGTTTATCTATTGGATGAGCTCCAAATTCATTAATTAATTTTTTATTGTCTATCTGTATTTCCATTTTGATTATTATCACTAGATGTTTATAAACATTAGGAATAAGGTTTATATACGAATTGACTTTAGATTTAGTATGAAGAAAGAGATGGTGTTAGTGTTGTTGGGCTTGTTTGCCTTTATGATTTTTATGTCTAATGTTTCTGCTGAAATTTTATTAAGTCAGCCGGCAAATTTGTATAATATAGGAGATTCTTTCAGTGTTAATGTTGGAATTACGGAAAACAGTAACAAGCAGGGTTTCTTAATTTCAGAAATTGTTTGTTCTGGAAGTAAAGCTGAAATATATAGAGCACCTCTTAGCGTTAGTGCGAACGTGAAAAAAGAAGTAGTTATTGCAGCTAACATGGATAGATATCTAATAGGAGATTTGACAGGGCAGTGTGTTTTCAAGTTTATTTTTGCTGGGACTGAAAAAAGCACACAAGGATTTGAAATAAGTGATGAAGTTAAAGTTACACTTAGCAACTTAGGTTTTTCATTTAATCCTGGGGATCAGATTAAAGTGACTGGAAGTGCAATTAAGAAAAATTCTGTTCCTTTAGAAGGATTTGTTGACGCAAGCATTGATGGAATAGGATTAAGTTATTCAAGCGAGATAAATCAGGGAGGTTTCGATTTTTCGTTTACGATTCCTAATGATGCAAAATCTGGATTGTATGACTTAAAAGTTTATGCATATGATAAGGATTTTTCTGATAACATTAGGAATAAAGGTGAACAAACTGCAAGCATAAGAGTAAATCAAATTCCTAAGGAAATTGATGTTGCTTTGAGTTCTCAGAATGTTTCTCCAGGGGAAGATGTTGTTTATAATGTCTTAGTTTCTGATCAGGCGGGCGAGGAAGTTAAAACGGATGTAGGATTAGTAATATATGATCCAAGCGGAAAACAAATTGTTAAAGATTTAGTTAAATCAGGAGAATCTTTAACTTTTAAAACAAGAAGCAATTATAGTTCCGGATACTGGACATTTGAAGCAAAACTAGGAGATTTGATTGGAAAAAGAAGTTTTCTTGTTGAAACCTTGGAGAATGTTTCTTACAGCATTAACAATGCAACTTTAAAAGTTGTCAATACTGGAAATGTACCTTATAATAAAGAAGTTAAATTTAGTATTGGAAATACTACTTTAACAAAAAGCATAAGCTTGGAAGTTGGAGAAACAAAGTTTTTCACAATCACAGCTCCTTCAGGAGAATATGTTTTTGAAATTTATGACGGAAAAGAAACAAAGAATTTTGGTTCAACTAGCTTGACAGGGAATGCGGTTTCTATAAAAGATTTAGGGGGAGAGCTTAGTATTAACATCTCAACAATTATCTGGATTTTGTTATTAATAATCTTAGCAGTTGCTGGGGCTTATTATTATATCAGAATTAAGAAGCAGAAAGCAAGTGGGAAAATATCTAATTTTGGTAAATTTGGAACAGTTAAGGGAAAAATTAAGGAATCGGCAGGGTCAATTGAGAAAGGTGAAAAGCAGGAATGTGGCATTATTGCTTTAAAGATAAAGAATTTTAATGAAGTAATGAACTCAACAAGCAACGCTCCTGATTCAATTTCTTCTGCAATTGAGGTTGCAAAGTCAGCAAAAGCAAAAATACTCAGCAATCAAGACTATAGAGTGATGATTTTTTCTCCTACTAAGACAGGAGAGAAAGATGTGTCTCTTAGCACTGTTAAGGTTTCAAAAAGGATTGAAGATTTATTGAAGGAGCATAACAGAAGATATTCTCAAAAGATTGAGTTTGGTTTAGGGGTTAACATAGGAAGCTTGATAGTTGAAAGTAAGGATTCAGATCTTAATTTTATTTCTGCTGGGAACACTATTGCTATTGCAAGAAGAATTGCGGAATTAGCCGATAAGGAAACATTGTTATCTGATGATATCCATAAGAGAACATTAGCGAATGTAAAAGCAGAAAGAACAGACAATAATTACTGGAGAATAAGAAGAGTTATACAGAGAGATCCAAATTCCAAGTTTATTAATGAATTTATGAAAAGACAATAAGTTTTAGATTCTCATTAGCTTTTCTTCATTTATGTAATATCCGTCATGACCTATCTGACAGTTTAAAATTATATGAATTTTATCTATTTCTTCATCTAAACTTAATTCTTGGGCTTTTTTTATTAAATGTGCTTTAAGGCACTGTGGACAGCATTCATTAGTTGAATATACCTTGTTTTTTTCTTTAAAGATTTTTGCTTCTTTTTCTAATAGACTATGCAATAAAGAGATTATATCTCCAGATATTTTTTTTGTCGCATGTGCAATGTCGGGGGATTTAAATTTTGTTATCATGTTAAGTTTGTGCAAGAAATCCAAGAAAAAATGAGGATTACTTACAAACAGAGATTATAAGATTTAGTATAAATGGCCAGATTAGATACTGTTTCTTCTAACATGAGCCTCATTCCAGAAACACAGCATCCCTTTTCCATATTTAGACAAAGATTAGACAGTTTAAATACTTTTCTTTAATTTATTTAAATACAAATGTAAAATATTTATATTGTTTCTAAATAATTATGTTCGATGAAATTAAATTGTTATAGAGAAAGGGGATGTTTTTGCTTTCGATTTAAAAGGGCTTGCTGTGTGGAGATTCACTGCATTGATATGGCTTTTAATATCTTGCTTTTTGATATTGTGCTTGCGATTTTTTATCATAAGGAGTTTCAACTCCGTCTGGAAAATATATTGCTCTTGCCCAGACAATTGGAGTCTCCCCTGTTATTTTTCTTGGTTGGTGTCTAGTTGGTTGGGAAGTGAGATTTCCCTGATATCCTGGGTCTACAACACCGTTTAATTGAACTTCTCCTGTTTCAGGGTCATGATAAAACAATTGCAAGGAAACATTTTGAGATAAGGAAATTCTTTCTGCCAGAACTATGTTGACTGGAGAATTGAAACGAATACTTTCTCCATTTAATCTTGTTTTAGTATATTTTGTTTTGTCATGAAAGTCTGATTTTTCTATCATTCTGACTTCTCCTATTGGATTAACATTCAATACATAAGCTCTATCTGAAGCATGAAATACGAGAAAACCATTTTCTAGAATAGGTGTTTTCCCCCCTATAGAAATATGTCCCTCTCTAATCATTTTTTCTAATTCTTCATTAGTTGTTAAAACATTTCCATGTTTAAATTCTGAGGCAACACTATCTCCTGATCCACCTATATGAAGTTGAGCGAATGCATCTCCTTTTCTTATTAAATATTGTTGAGCGGAAGGGTTTGCTATAAACAATCCTTGATCCTCTGGCCAATAAAAAGCATTTAGACCCTTTCTTCTAACACTGCTTCTTAGATCTCCGAAGGCCTGCAAACCCTTTTTTAGGGTAACTCTAGAATGGTGTATCATTCTCATTTGAAATCCTCCTAATAATTTATCATCTGAGGATTTAACATCGACTGTGGCTGGTTGAATTCTTGCTGGACTTATTCCAGAAATCAAGCCCTGAGAAAAAGCCACTCTTATTCCTTTATCTGAAAGCCATATTTTTTCGTCTAAATCGGTGTGAAACATATATTTTACTTTTTATTTATGTATTTAAGTATTTATGTTTAGTATTTAATGTGTTAAATTTAACTATCAATATATATTTTTAATCTTAATAAGATATATAAGCTTCTACAATTAGAGATTTTTATGTCAGAGGTGTTGAATGCTTGAAGAGTCTCTTATACAAGATAAATGCGGGGTTTTTGGTATATGGGGTGCTCCAAATGCTGCAGAATATGTTTATTTGGGATTGCATAATGAAAATCACAGAGGGCAAGAATTTTGTGGGATTGTTACTGAAACATCAAAAAACGAATTTCATTTAAAACATGGGAAGGGAATCGTTAATGATGCCTTTAGTGCTGTTGATTTGAAAGGATTAAAAGGACGTATGGCTATTGGACATGTTAAATACACAACTCAAGGAGGATCCAACTGGGCCAATGTTCAACCTTTTCTTGTTAATACTGATCCACGCAGTGCTTGGGTCCATAATGGTGAATTTGCGAATCAGAAAGTTGAAAGAAGAAGATTGCAGATGGAAGGGGCGTTGTTTCATGCTACAAGTGATACAGAAATTGCCTTACATAGATACAACCGAGCTAGATCAGGAAATTTGAGAGACAGAATCAAAGAAACTTTTTCTGGATTAAAACCAAGCTATTCTATTGTTTTTTTAACTGAAAATACTTTAGGGGCTATAAGAGATCCATCTGGAGTAAGACCTCTTGTACTAGGGAAATTATCTAATGGCGCATCTGTTGTTGCTTCTGAAACAGTTGCCCTTGATATAATTGAGGCAAATTATGATGGGGAAGTTAATCCTGGAGAATTGGTTTTGATAAGTGATAAAGGAGTGGAAAGAACACAGTTATTTAAACCAGCTGAAAGGCTGCCTTGCGTTTTTGAACATGTTTATTTTGCTCGCCCAGATAGTTTTACTTTTGGAAGCAAAGTGACAAATGGAGTTATAAGAGAAGAGTTTGGACGTCAACTATATAGGGAGCATCCTGTTAATGCAGATGTTGTTATTCCTGTTCCAGATTCTAGCAATGAGGCTGCTCTGGGATTTAGCGAGGAGTCTTATGTTTCTGGAAAGGTAATTCCATTCGCTTTCGGAATTATAAGAAGCCATTATATTGGGAGGACATTCATTCAACCGACACAGGCGATAAGAGATGCGAGTGTTGCAAAGAAATTTAATTTTAATAGATCTTATGTTCGGGGAAAAAGAGTTGTGGTGGTTGATGATTCTATTGTTAGAGGAACAACAATGAGGACAGAGATGAAAAGACTTAGAGCATTAGGGGTAAAAGAGATTCATCTAAGGATAGCTAGTCCACCGTATAAACATTCTTGTTATCTTGGTATTAATACCCCTGTCAGTAGAAAATTATTGGCACACAGATATAGAACAATGGAAGAAATTAGACAATATTTAGGTGTTGATTCTATTGAATATCTGAGCCAGGAAGGAATGTTAAATAATAGATTTTTAAGCAAGGGAGGTTTTTGCACTCATTGTTTCGATGGAGAAGTAAAAATTACAAAACGTTAAACTATTCAATATAGTTCAAAGAATTGTCTATCTCTGAAAAAACCTCATCCGAGGATTCTAAATTGGAAAACTCAGAATCTGGCAGGGAATCCAGGGATTCAGATTCTCCGGATTTTCCATTAGTATCCTTGGGATTATTCATCTGCATGAAGACAAAAACAGCCAGTATTATTATTACTATTGCTACAATTGTCCAGATCAGTTTTTTATTCATCTGACATTATCTCCCGATATTTTACCTTTAAGTCTGTTAATAATGGAAGAATTTCAGACCTTCTTGCGTCATCCAATATTTTTTGTTTTATTTCCACTATTAAATCAATCAACTCCGAGGATTCTTCTAATGTTATTTCTCCATTTTGTTGTTTATCTTCAATTCTTTCTTCTAAGTCGTAAAGCAGAATGACAAGGTATTGTCTTGCTCTTTGTGGTCGAGATTCGTTATTTTCCTGAGATAAATTTGCTCCTCTGAATTGTGAAACGCTCTTAAAACACCTGTCTTTTGCTCTGCCCTCCAATTCGTAGCAAGGTCTTACATTCTTATATAGGGCAATACAAGCAACTGGATTCCTAAGATTTCTGCAAGCTTCTGGAACATTGTCTTTAGGAACAGTATAATTTTCTCCTAAACTTAGTCTGCAATGAATTCTTTCTCTTCTAGAAGAAGGATTTTCACATAATGCTGATTCAGCTTGAAAGTTTCTTGCTTGAATTTGATTTGTCTCTGCATTTGTAGTTCTTTCTCTGACGGTTGCGCCCTCTCCAGAGCTAACCGCTAGGGCAAAAGCTGAGAAAAACAAGATTGATAATATTGTTAAAACAAGAGCTTTTTTCATTCTTTATAAGAGAAAAAAGATTATTTAAAGTTTGTTAAAGATTCATATTCTTCAAATGCCTTTTTTCCAATTTCTATCACATCTTGTGGAATCTCATTTCCATTCAAATCTTCTTTTTTTATCCATTTGAAGTTTTTAACTTCAGAATTTATTTTTAAACTTTCAGAATTCAGAGCTTTGCAAATATAAAATAAACTGCAATGATTGTGGTCTCCTACTGAATGAACGCTGACATGAAAAGGTATTTTTAATACTCTTTTCGTATTGCCAACTGGTTGTATGTAATCTGATTTTAATATTTCTATGTCTAGATTTGTTTCTTCTTTTATTTCTCTTATTAAAGCATCATCTGGGACTTCATCTTTTTCTATGTGACCTCCAACTGGAAGCCAAAGATTTAACTTTCCATGGTGAATCAAAAGAAGTTTGTCATCACTAAAAATGTATCCAGTTACAACAATATCTGTTTTCATTACTTTCTTTATTGATATTTGTATAAAAAGATTTGTATCTTTCAGAAGGTTTTTATATTGAAATTTTTACTAGTCTTAATGAAAGATATAAGAGTTTTATTATATTATAAGTATGTTGAAATTGATAGTCCTGGGAAGTTTAAGGCCAAACATCTTAAAGATTGTTTGGAATTAGGCTTGAAAGGGAGAATTTTAATTGCAAAAGAAGGCATAAATGGCAGCGTTTCTGGGACTTTTGAGCAGACTGAAAAGTATAGGAAACTTTTAACTTCAGATGAAAGATTCAATGATATTGAATTTAAAGAGGATAAAGCGTTAATGGTTCCTTTTAAGAAAATGGTTGTTAAAGTTAGACCTGAGATTATTAAATTTCAACAAGATGTTGATTTAAATGGTAAGGGAAAGCATATCAGTAGCGAGGAATTTTTGAATTTGTATAATTCCGGGGAAGACATTGTGATTTTAGATGCCAGAAACGAATATGAATGGCAAGTTGGAAAATTTAAAGACGCTGTGACTTTGCCAATAGAAAATTTTACCGAGTTTCCGGAAGCTGTTGATGACTTTGAAGATCTTGAAGAGCTGAAAGATAAAAAAGTGGTGATGTATTGTACAGGAGGGATAAGGTGCGAGAAAGCATCTGCTTATCTTGTGAAACAAGGTTTTAAGGATGTATCTCAATTACATGGGGGGATTTTAACTTTTGGGAAGAAATTTCCCGATACTGTTTGGGAAGGAACTTGTTTTGTTTTTGACAAGAGACTTAAATCAGACATTAATATGAAATCAGGGCCAATTACTAAATGTAAGCATTGTGATATTGCATGCGACCAATACAGAAATTGCAGAGTTCATGAATGTAATAATCTTTTCGTCATTTGTCCTGATTGTGATATGAAAATGCAGGGATGTTGTACAAATGAGTGTTTAAAGGATTATAAAAATGAAATCAATATACTTAGATAATGGTTCTACAACTCAAACTTATAAGAAAGTTGCTAAAGTAATGGATGATGTAATGATTAAGAATTACGGAAATCCCAGTTCTAATCATTCACTTGGAAGAGAATCTAGGGAGTTGATTAATAAAGCTAGAATTGAATTAGCTAAAGAGATTAATGCTAGACCTTGGGAGATTACATTTACATCAGGAGCTACCGAGAGTATTAATTTAGCTTTATCCGGGTTACAGGTAAAAAAGATTATTATTTCTGCAATTGAACATTCAGCTGTTTATGAAACTGTGATGAATTTAAAGAAGAAAGGTATAGAAGTTAAAGAGATATCTGTTAATGAAAAAGGATTCTTAGATTTGGAAGAATTGGAGAAAGAAATTGATAATAATGTATTGGTATCAATAATTCATGGACAGAATGAGTTTGGAGTTTTGCAAGATTTGGAAAAAATAGGAGAAATTTGCAAAAAGAAAAAAACTATTTTTCATGTTGATGCTGCTCAAACTTTTGGGAAAGAAAAGATTGATGTGATTTCAATGAAAATCGATTTGTTAAGTGCCTCGGCACATAAGATTCATGGTCCTAAGGGAATTGGATTACTTTTTGTTAGATCTGGATTAAACTTAAGGCCTTTAATTATTGGATCAGGACAAGAAAAAGGTCTGCGTTCTGGGACTGAAAATGTTCCTGGAATTTTAGGATTTTCTAAAGCTCTGGAGTTATATCATAAGGTTGATAAATCTAAGATCAAAAAATTAAGAGATTATTTTATATTAGAATTGGAAGAAATTGGAGGAAAAATTAATGGAAGCATGGAAAAAAGATTGTATAATAATATTAATGTTATTCTCCCAATTGATTCTGAATCTTTGGTTTCATATCTGTCAGAAAGAGGAATAATGTGTTCTACTAGGAGTGCTTGTTCTGAGAAACAAGGGGAAAATAGAGCTTTGAAAGCACTTGGTTTGACAAAGAAAGAAATTAAAGGGAGCTTTAGATTGAGTCTAAGTGAATTTAATAACACGAAAGAAGTTGATAAAACAATAGGGGAAATCAAGAAAGGTAGAGATATTCAAAAACAGTAATCTATTTAACCCTTTATTTTGTAAGATTTTTATGCAATTGCTTACTAAGCCGTACGTTTTAGAGAATAGAAAGAGGATTGTTTCAGAGATTAAAGAAGGAAAGGTGTTTGTTTATCCAACAGATACAATATATGGGCTAGGATGCAACACTTTTAATGAAACTAGTGTTAAGAGAATAAGGGCAATGAAGAGAAGAGATGATAAGCCTTTTTCTGTTATAGCACCAAGTATTGAATGGATATTTGAGAATTTTTCTGTTTCAGGAATTGCCAAAGCGTGGATTTCCAGACTGCCAGGGCCGTATACTCTGATATTGCCTATGAAGCCAGAATTTAGAAGCAAAATTGCAAAATCAGTTACAGCTATTGAGACACTTGGAGTAAGAATTCCTAATCATTGGTTTTATGAAATAGTTAGAGAATCGGGAATTCCTATAGTAACTACAAGTGCAAATGTTTCAGGAAGGCCAAACATGACTAATTTTTATGATTTAGATGAAAATATTAAGAATGCTGTGGATTTTATTGTTTTTGAGGGCGAGAAAAAAGGAAATCCCAGTACAATCATAGACCTTACAGGGGAAAAAGAGAAGATTATTAGGAGATAAAATGGCTGCACCAAAAATACTCGAGAAGATTGTTGAAAGAAAAAAAGCAGAAGTTGAAGAAATGAAGAAATCAGGAAGAGCAAGATATTATTTAGAACAGGCAGTTCCTATTAAAGGAAGGCGAATGTTTTTCGATGCTATATCTGCTCCTAATGATACAGGACTGAATTTGATTGCAGAATACAAAAGAGCTTCCCCTTCTAAGGGAGATATTAGGCCTGATTCTACTCCTGAGGAAATTTCTCTACTGTATAAAGAATGTGGCGCGGTAGCCATGTCTGTCTTGACAGACATTGATTTCAAAGGAGAATTGGAGTATTTAGAAAGGGTAAGAAGAACAATTGATTTGCCAGTGCTAAGAAAAGATTTCCTTGTTGATGAAGCCCAGATATATGAATCTAGATTTCGTGGAGCTCATGCAATATTATTGATTGCCTCTCTACTTAGCGAGAAACAGATTTCCGATTATAATGATATTGCAAAAGGGTTAGGAATGGATTCTTTAATTGAGGTCCATGATAGGCAGGAACTTGATAAAGTAGAAGGTATTGCAGAGATAATAGGCATAAATAACAGAGATTTAAGAAGTACTGATTTTCATACTGATATTCAAACTACTCTTGATTTGTTGCGTTATGTTCCTTCTGGAAGAGTTGTTGTTACTGAAAGTGGAATCTCTACTTATGAGCATGTTAAGAAACTTAGCGTTCCTCCTGTTAAGGCAATGCTTGTCGGAGAGGGATTGATGAGTGCAAAAGCGAATCCAACATTAGAAGCTATGAAAAAAGCAATTTATAGATTGAGAGGAATGAATTAGTTCAAATAATTGTAATTTGAAGATAAAGATATAATTTAAATACAATTAATGTTGATATTTTTATGAATAATTTAAGAAATCTAAAGTATTCTTTGTCTCACGGGGATGGGAGTGAATTTGAGAACAATAACTCCTGTGATTCTGATTCAAGAACAGGTTTTACTTTAAAAAGAACTGGAGAATATTTATATGTTTGTGCAGATATATTTCTCCATGAAAATGTGGTGAGAAAGGGAGTAGCTGTGCTTGGATTTGCTGCTGCTCCAATAGTTGCTGTCACTTATTTTTCCACGGCCGGGAGATTTAAAAGAGAATTATCAGAAAGGTCTAGACTTGAAGAGTTTCTTTCTATTGATTGAAAGATAGGTTTAAGAACGCAAGATTTCTTTGTTTCATATGAGAAAAACAGTAAGAAAATCCAGAAGAATGGCAAAAGTTAAGAGAAGACTGAAGGGCAATAAGTAAGATTATATTTAATCTATTGATTCCAATTGATCTTCATCAAATGGGGCGTATGCAAATTCTTTTTCATTATCATCAAGAATTTCAACATGATATTTTCCATTTGGAAGGATTACATTTATTTTTCCTTTCATCCCAGGAATAATCTTAGAATCTTTCACATTTGAGTTTTCAGTGTGATATTCAACATATTCTGCGTCAGGAGAAACAAGAATTTTAACTCTTTGATGCTTTTTAAATTTGAATTGCATTATCTTTTTCTTCTCTTATTTTTTCTTTCCGACTTTTTTTCATTTTTTCTTTGCCTTTTATTCTCTAGTTTATCATCTAAATTAATTTCTGAGAATAGAAAAATATAAAGTATTTCTAAAATGCCCAGAGTGTTGACAATTAAGAGTATGATAAACCAAATTGGGTGATTTAAGCTTGCTGATTTCCATAATGCAAATCCTTTCCACACTAAAGTCCAGACGCTCGCTATAATTATAAGCCATATTGGCAAACCCAAAGATTGGTAAAACGAAGAAAACATATCACCCACCATTTTATTATTTGTTGTTAGGAGTATATAAATCTTTTTAGTTTTTTATATTATTTTGTTTATAAATCAGTACATTTTGATTTTATTATTTTTAGAGTGACAAAAACAAAAATATGAATTTTTATCCTCGATAGAAAAAATTGTATAGAAATATTTAAATACGGAAATGTGTAAACTGTGAGGTATCACAACTAGTTGTGTTTTTATTGGAAGAAAGACACAAGATATTGTGTTATATCATAGGATAAAAAGAGATGAAGATAAATGCTATGTCCGTTTTGTAGTCATCAGGAAACAAAAGTTATTGACAAAAGGGATTATGGTGGTATCACTAAGAGACGAAGGGAGTGTTTGAAGTGTGAAAAAAGGTTTAACACTCAGGAAGCGATAGAAAAGTTAGGTGTCAGGGTCATAAAGAAAGATGGGAGCCGAGAGGATTATGACTATGAAAAAATAAAGCGAGGAATGGTAAGAGCCTGCGAGAAAAGACCCATAACGCAGGAACAAATTAATAAAATGATTAATAATATTGAAGAAAAACTTAGAAAAAAGGGAAATGAGGTGAAAACAGCAGTGATTGGAGA
>Ga0209542_10007601_pt1 | contig 20546 bp, 18 predicted proteins | sample RifCSPhighO2_01_FD_184028 | JGI IMG/M metagenome (GOLD analysis project Ga0209542, IMG submission 184028) | Soil microbial communities from Rifle, Colorado - Rifle CSP2_plank highO2_0.1 (SPAdes) (version 2) | ecosystem: Environmental > Terrestrial > Deep subsurface > Rock core/Sediment ...
GATTATTTCCTTTGTGAGTACAGAATATAAGGTTGATCCGAAAAATCTATCGTGGGGATATTTACAGAGCGGAGAGAAAAAAGTTGGGGTTAAAATAATCAATCTTGCTAAATATGGTGGAGAAGAAATTCCTATCTTGTTCGCTTTCTATCGCGATGGTAATCTTTACGCCTTTTCTGTCCGAAGAATGGAGGGTGTTGCACAAGAGGAAGTGGATGAGTTAATCCGTAGTATTTTACCGATTATTCTTGGCACGATTGAGCCAGCTCTTTAATTTTTGCCGCCAAAGAAAAACTTGAAATTGTTAATGTTCGCGGCGGAACCGATTTGAATTTTGCCCGCCCGCTCAATCCGACAGACTATCTGAAAACTCGGTTTTGAGCCTGTGGGGCCTTTCTGAAACAGTGTGCCTAGATGTCGCTGTGGAGTAAAAACCGAGTTTTGGGACAGTCTAGAGGACAGAATTCCGCTGTGCCCGTCCGTAGCTTTAGCGAAGGAGGGTTTGAGCTGTTTCAAGAATACGTCGTATCTACGGGAAATTACGAGCAACTAACCAATTTTTATTTTGCAGCCATGAATTCTCCGACCGAGGAAATTAAAACCCGTCTGGATATAGTGGATTTCATCCAGTCCTACGTCCGTTTGCAGAAATCCGGGATAAACTTTAAGGCCAATTGCCCGTTTCATGCGGAAAAAACGCCATCTTTTTTTGTATCTCCCTCCCGCCAGCTTTGGCATTGTTTCGGCGGCTGCGGCGAAGGAGGCGATATTTTCAAATTCGTGATGAAAATTGAGGGGCTGGATTTTCCCGAGGCCTTAAAAGTTTTGGCAGCGCGCGCCGGGGTAGAATTAAAACGCGAGGACCCGGCGCTGCGTTCTGAAAAAAACCGGATGCATGATTTATGCGAAGAAGCAGCCAAGATTTTTGAGAAGAATTTATCGCTCACTCCCGTAGCGCAGGACTATGTAAAAAGCCGAGGAATCGCGCCGGATACGGCTAAAAAATTCCGCATTGGATTTGCGCCTCAATCCTGGGATTTTTTGTTAAAAGCGCTTATTGCCAAAGGATTTCGGAGGGATGAGGTGGAAAAAGCCGGACTGGCCGTGCGTTCCCAAGATGCTTCTTCTTGGTATGATCGTTTTCGTTCGCGAATTATTTTTCCAATTAGCGATGTGAATGGCCGGGTAATCGGTTTCGGAGGTAGAATTTTTCAGTTGGAAGCCGGGAGCCGGAAGCCGGAAGCTGCGGAAGCCAAGTACATTAATACTCCGCAAACCCTGATTTATGACAAATCAAAGGCGCTATATGGTTTTGACAAAGCCAAAGACGCGATCCGCCAAAAAAATGAGGCGGTGATTGTTGAAGGATACATGGATTGCGTGATGTCGCAACAGGCCGGAGTTGCAAATACGATTGCGGTATCAGGCACTGCCCTTACCCCATTTCAGGTAAAAGCGTTGCGACGCCTTTGTGATTCATTGCTTTTTTCGTTTGATGCCGATGCGGCCGGGGATTCCGCGACCCGGCGTTCACTTTCCATCGCGGCGCAATTTGAATGTGCGCGGAAAATAGTTGCCATCCCTTCGGGCAAAGATCCCGCGGATACGGTTCGTGAAGATCCAGCTCGATGGCTTCGGGCGGTTGAAACCGCATGTCCGGTTGTGGAGTTTTACTTCACCAAGGCGCTGCGTGAGTATAACCCGGCATCGGTTGAGGGGAAAAAGGCGATTTCGGCAATGGTTCTGGCATACATCGCGGAACTTGCCGACGAGATTGAAAAAGGGCATTGGGTGGCGGAACTTGCCAAGAAATTGGGAATTGAAGAGGAGTCGGTCTGGCGAGAATTACGAAAAAAATCATCCGGCGCGGCCGCGAAAAATATTTCATCTGCGCCACAAAACGCTTCCGGCGCGCATAAAGTCAGCCGGCGCGAACTTCTGGAAGAGCGGATGCTCTCCCTGCTGGCGGCAGTGGGGGAAGAACGCGGACACACAATTTACGGGAGGAATTTTGAATTTTCAACTGCCGCGAATGAAGAACTTTTTGGGGCGTTTCGCGCGCAAACCGCCGTTGATTCATGGCCCGCTAATCTCCGCGAGCGTCTGGAGGTATTGCGGTTTCGCGGCGAGGTTTTGGGCGCAGCCACTAAAGACATGGGCGAGGAGCTTTTGATTTGTGCGCGGGAATTTGAGAAAGAATGCGTGCGCGAGAAATTGCAATCAATCGCCGCGGAAATTGAGAAAAAAGAAAAAGGGAAAGGAGATATTGAGCCGCTACTTAAGGATTTTCATGAATTATCCGGTAAATTAAAAATTATTGTTTAGAGCTTGTCAAAAACATACATATGAAAACGGCCAAAAAGAAAATAAGCGAGAAGAAAGTACCTGTTAAAAAAGCGGTTTCCAAAAAACCGGCCCTAAAGAGCGCGGCGGATAAAGAAAAAGCTACTAAAGCCGTTGAGGGAAAAATTACCGAGTTGCTCAAACGTGGAAGAGAGCGCGGTTTTGTGACCTATTCGGAAATTCTTTACTATTTTCCCACAATTGAAGATGATATTATGCTGCTGGAGGATTTGTACGGCAGATTTGAGCAAGAAAACATAGAAATTCTTGAATCTAAAGAATTTTTATCAGAGGGGGAGCCGACTATTACCAAAAAAAAAGGACGCAAGCGGGATGAGGTTGATCTTGAGCATTTATCGCAGGACTCGGTTCAGATGTATTTGCGCGAAATCGGACGGATTTCATTAATTACCAGCGATGAGGAAAAAGAATTGGCCCGCCGTATTGAAAAAGGGGACGAGGAGGCGCGGAAGAAATTAATGCAGGCCAATTTACGCCTGGTGGTGTCCATTGCCAAGCGCTATGTGGGCCGTTCGCCGCATTTAACGCTTCTGGATTTAATCCAGGAGGGGAATATAGGACTGTTTAAGGCGGTGGATAAATTTGATTATCGCCGGGGTTTTAAATTTTCAACCTATGCCACCTGGTGGATAAGGCAGGCAATTACGCGGGCGCTGGCGGATCAATCGCGCACCATCCGGATTCCCGTACATATGGTGGAAACAATTTCCAAATACCAGCAGGTTAAGCGCCGGCTTCTGCAGGATATTGGCCGTGAGCCATTGCCCGAGGAAATTGCCTCCGAGATGAATATGGAGCTTGAAAAAGTCCACCATATTGAGAAAATTGCGCAGGAAACAGTGTCCTTGGAGGCGCCTGTGGGAGATGATGATGAGGATTCGGTTTTGGGCGAGTTTATTGAAGATGAAAAAACAATTTCTCCGTCCCAGGTAGCGGCACGGCGCCTGCTCAAAGATCAGTTAAATGCCATTATTATGGAACTCACGCCGAGAGAACAAAAAATATTGTCCATGCGTTTTGGCTTGGAAGACGGCATTACGCATACTTTGGAGGAGGTGGGCCGGGAATTCGGCGTAACCCGCGAGCGCATCCGCCAGATTGAGGCCAAGGCCCTGGAGCGCATCCGCATGCATCAGAACGCCAAAAAACTTGAAGGATATTAATTTTTAGTATAAAATAATGAATATTCTGGCGTAGCAAAGTGGGCGAAATGATTGGGAATTATTTCGCGGGCGGCTACTTTTAAAAACCAAAATTCTCGTCCTCCGGCGTAGCGCAGCGGTAGCGCAGGGGACTGTTAATCCCTTGGTCGCAGGTTCGAATCCTGCCGCCGGAGGACTGGAATTTTGCAACAAAAGCCGCCAAGGTAGCGCAGGGGACTGTTAATCCCTTGGTCGCAAGCTCGCCCCGTTAGATAATTTGATATCTAACGGGGTGAAAATCCTGCCGCCGGCCAAGAAACTAGATACGAACTTTTTTCAGCGAAAATCCAAACGCTGAATTTTGACGTTCCGTCTCGCCGCCGCTCGCTAACGCTCGCCGCACCACAGAAAAATACTCTTTGCTCTTTTCATTTTGCGCGCGCCGGATTTTTTCTTCTCTTAATGAAAAGAGTATTTTTCTGTGGTGTATTGCTTTGATAAGTAAGGCGGCGGGGCTGGCCTCTTTTGTGTTCACTCGGACGACTCGGCATTTCTCCCCCCACCTCTTCGAGCTTAAAGGCTCATCAGAGCATGAGCGGCCTCCTGCCGAGCCGTCCTCGCGTGGGCTGGCGGATTTTTTGGCGGCGGGAATATTCATAAATATAGTATATCCCATTTTGGGATTATACCACAATAGGATATATCATAGAAATACATATGGGCAGATCAATTTACTCAAAAGACTACAAAAAGATCATAGAACGCTTGAAAAAAGCGCGTATTGAGGCCGATTTGTCCCAGCAAGCGGTAGCTGACAAACTGGACAAACCACAATCTTATATCTCAAAAATTGAGTCCGGTGAAAGACGGCTTGATGTAGCAGAAATGAAAAAACTTACCCAGATATACAAAAAGCCAGCATCATATTTTATGTAATTTATGTTAGTACAAAAATTCGACAAATTTTTACAATCCGTTGACCTTAAATCCTATCGCGATAAATATAGGCCTATTAAAATCGTGGAAATGGATATGCCTAAGGAGGTTCAAGCTATAAACATGCTTTATAAAGTATATTGGGATCAGAAAAAATTTCTACCCTTCAAAGATTTTTATAAAGAGTATTTAAATTCGCAAAAAACAGAAATTGAATCTTTTAGACAAAAAATAACAATGTGCAAGGATTGTTTTTATCGTGGACTTCCTGCAAGAATTTATCGTACATGGGCAAGCATTATTACTCAAATACACGCTGGTTATGTAGCGGAATCGGTCTTCGGCGAAGGGACAGTTGCAATGTCTGGAGAGCTTGACCATCAAGGAGCCGATTTTCAAGTTAAATACAGAGGAAAGATTTTAAACTACCAAGTTAAAAAGAAATCATTTAGCGGAGAGGTAAGGCGTGGTAAGGGTGGGATTAAAAACAAAATAGAGGGACAATTTATCGATATTAATTATGAAGTTCCAAGTAGCGATTATTTCGAAAACCCAAAGAAAAAGGATGGCGAATATAAACTCCCATACAAAAGATTTCAAGAAAACAAAGAATTGAAAAGATTTTCTAATGGTTTTGTCGTTTTTGCCCCTTACGCTTTTAAGCAAAAGAAAAAAGAAATAGACAATACTCTAAAATAATTTTGCAACTAGTTTTTTATTATCTACCATTTTTTCTGCTAATCTCACATAGTCGGGATTGATTTCAAAGCCAATATACGATTGCCCTAATTCTTTTGCTGCTGCACACTCCGAGCCAGTACCGACAAAGGGTACTAATACAATACCATCCCTTTTTGGCATAGCAGATTTTATCAATTTCTTGGATAGTTCGAATGGTTTTTGTGTTGGGTGCTTCATTATTTTATGCCCATCATGATTTTTCAGTTGTCGTGGTTCACAAACAGAATCGCAGGTTTTACACAAAAACCATCTCTCAATCATTCCAGCTCCACCGGCAAGAGCAGGAATTTTGATAACATCTCTAGGTAAAGCTCCGCCTTCGTGGGCTTTATAAACGGTTTCTAAACCACTACTACTAAATCGCCCTAGTGTTCCTTTTCTTACCTTTCCAGCGGCTCCGTTTAGAAAGCCATCTGTGTATGGTTCTCTAACTTCGTCTCTGTTGAAAACCGGTTTATCTTTCCATGCGCAAATTATGGCCTCATGACTTCTTTGCCAGAAATTGAGAGAAGCAACATTTTTATTCGTATAATGCCAAATCAACCATCGTTTTTGTATTGGAATTTCAATTGAAAGATACGCCAAAATTTCACTGAAACCGTAAATAAACATTGTTCCATTCGGCTTTAGAATTCTTATACTTTCGTTTATCCAACTTTTACACCATTCTACATATTCCCCGAGTTCTCGTTTGTCTATATTGTTGCCAAAATCTTTTCCTATATTATAGGGCGGATCAATTATGACGACATTACAACTTTCATCGGGAAGTTTCCTTAATTCTTGAACAGCATCTCCTAAAATTATTTGATTGAGCGGTAGTTTCTTTTCTTTTCTTACTTCTTTTATTGTTATGATTTTTTCTGCCTGCAATTCTTCCTCGTTTTTTATAACATCAATAACAACACCTTGAATTTTAATATCGCGATCTTTTCTAATAATAATCGGTTCAAAAGTTTTGTTAGCAGGTTGTAATCGAATATACCCCCGCTCTTTATAAAATTTCTTTAGGGTTGCTTCGTGGTTATCTATCAGTGCAACGACACGCTCTCCATTTTCCGCAACATCCTGTTGTTTTACCAAGACGACATCTCCATCTTTTATGTTTTCATCAATCATACTATTGCCCATAACACGCAAGGCATAAAGATTACCGCTACTAGGTAATATATTTTTAGGGACAGCAATAAATTCATTTTCTCGAATTGCCTCTATTGGTTCTCCTGCGGCGATAGTTCCTAAAAGCGGAATTTTGACCATCGGTTTTTTAGAAGCAACGCTAATAGTACGGGCTTTATTTTCTATATTACCTAAATAGCCACCTTCCTTGAGTTTTGAGATATGAAAATGAATAGTTGAAACAGAGGCGAGTTTAAGTCGCTTTCTAATCTCCTCAAATGAGGGGGCATATCCTTTCTTTTGCGAGTAGCTTTCTACGAAGTCAAGGACTTGTTTTTGACGCTTTGTAATCATATACTTTAGATACTTGACTTGTTTCCTTTACATCGATTATAATAGAACAAAAGTAGAAAATCAAAACCGAGTTATCCCCAACTAGCATTTAACTAAGATATCTATGACAAAATTTAGCCATACTCAAAAGTTCACCAAAGAGAATATCGTCAAAGTTCCCCAGGACAAGGCGGTTATTTACAAGATAAAGGATGGGGGTGGAGAAAACCTGTATACCGGAATTGCCGGCCGCGGCCGTTCACAGGAACGGTTATTGGAGCATAAGGAAATAAAGAAAGAGAAAATCCCTGATGGTACGCGATTCCAGTTTGCGCAGGTAAAAAATAAGGAACGCGCTCATATTATAGAAAAACAGATCATCAAAAAGGAACAACCAGAGTTTAACGAATAACATAAATAGCCATGCAAATACAACCATCACTTCAACAAGCAATGGATGCGCTCAAGGCGATTAACTTCAAAGACCTTGAACGAACGGAGGAGCTGGGGCGTGCTTATAGCTTCAAGCAGGCCGTTGATTTCATAAAAAATGTTTACGACGACTTGCTACAGGTTATCGAAAATGCAGAATTACTACGGATATCCACAAATACGGAACAGCAAATAACTAATCTGGCAAATCAAGTCAATGAGAATGTAAAAAAAATCCAAGGGTTTGTTCTTTCGGGAAACGAGGCAAACGCACCAAGTCAACACAAACAAATAAACGAAGTGGTTGCAAGTCTATATCAAAAAGATTTGGAATTACTTCCTCCGCTTATTGAGAGAGTAAATATTCTCAAGCTCAATCCGTCGGAAGTAGAAAATAAGGTTGCTCAAGCCTTTCAGTCAATCAAGGAAATCGAGAAGATCAAGGGTGATGCTCAAAAAACAAAGGAAAATATCGATTCGGCGGTTAAAGAGGTGCGCAATGCACTTGGAAAAGAGGGTGCACTAATCTCCGCCACCGATTTTGAGGAGCAGGCAAAAGAGCATAAAAATTTATCAAAAAAGTGGTTTTGGGGATCAATCGGCTCCATTGGAGCAACCGCTATTTTAGTAGTGATCCTTTTCAGCGGCTGGTTACCATCTCTAAATTTAATTAATGCGGGGAACGACTACCCGAGAATAGTTCAAATTACGGTTTTTAAGCTCGTTTTGCTATCCATTGCTTATTTATTGGTTTATCAGTCGCTTAAAAATTATAAAATCAACCAACATCTGTATGTTTTAAATAGGCATCGGCAACTGACTTTATCAGTTTATCCTTTGATGGCCAAAGCCACGAGCGAACAGGAGCAATCCAACGCGATTGTTACGCAAGCCGCAAAGGCAATATTTGAACCAGGAACTACTGGTTATCTTGATGGCGATGACAATCCGAATCCCGTGAATCTGACCGAAATTATCAATAGAGTTGTTGATAGAAAGTAGTCGCCGCCAAAAAATTCTCCCGTCCGAGCGTTCCGCCGAGCTAAGCGAGGCGGTTATGTCAGATTTCGCTTTTTGGATTTGTGTATCGGGTTTGGCAAAATGATTTCAAAAGCATGCCCCGTGGGGTCGCGGAGCGACTCCTTCGGGGGTTTATTCGGGAGCCGCAGGCAATCCTTATCAAAGAAATGGAGAAAATCGGTATTCTTAAAGAAATTACTGGTTTCTCCCGCAATCGGATTTTCGTTTTGCACGAATACCTAGATTTGTTCAAGAGATAAGGAAATCACCAAACCAATACGCCACCCGCGTGGCGTATTGAGATAATGTGGGCTAATCCTTAATTTTCGCCACATTTTGCATAGTTTATTGACTTTGTGCATAGATTTTAGTGCCTATTGCATAGATTTTAAGTATATGATAGGATATAAAAATGGAAGAAAAATTGCTCAAAATTAGCGAAGCCGCCGAGATTTTAGGCGTTTCTATGGACACGCTTCGTCGTTGGGATGAAAACGGAAAGTTAACTGCGATCAAAAAAGAAGGCGGTACGCATCGCTATTACCGGGAAAAAGATATGGAGATTTTTGCAAGCGATCTTTTTAAGTTTGCGTCTGATTGGATTAGTCAGGGAGCCGAATTCCCGGGTACTTTTTACTGCCCTACCAGTGCTGTGTTTCAGGCAAGGCTGGTAAAAATGGAACACATACTTATGGAAAGACCGGGCTTTGAAAAATTATACTCTTTGATTGTTCTGGTGGCCGGAGAAATCGGGGATAATTCATTCGCTCATAATCTGGGGAAATGGCCGGATACTCCCGGGATTTTTTTTGGTTATGATGTCCAAAAGGGCATTATTGTTCTTGCCGACCGGGGTTTGGGTATTTTAGAAACTTTGCGTCGCGTTCGTCCGGATTTATCTGCGTACGTGAAGGCGGTGGAAGTTGCATTTACCGAATTTATTTCTGGTCGGGCGCCGGAAAAACGCGGCAATGGGCTGAAATTAGTTAGAGAAGTGGTGCTGGCCAATCCGATAGACCTATTTTTTATTAGCGGTGATGCTGAAGTGCGCATGCAAGGTTCGGATAAAGTATTTCGTGTTACGCGTGGTCAGCATGTCGTGCGAGGGTGTTTGGCAAAAATAGAGTTTTAATAAATAAAAATATATAAATCCCGTTAGAAGTCTCGCTTGCGACAAGGTCGCAAGTCCGAAGGACCTCGACGGGGTTACTTCTAACGGGATGAAAGTAAAATTAGAAAAATTCGGTACCACGCTCATATCCCGCGAATTAGGCAGCGAGGCGTTCAAAGCGTTTCAGCCTGCGCTATTAGAACTGCCGCCAAACGAAGAATTGGAAATTGATTTTTCTAGCATATTAACATTATCATCATCATGGGCGGATGAGTTTTTGAGTCCTCTGCTTGAAAAATTGGGTGAACGGTTTGTGTTATTGCCCTCCGACAATCTCTCGGTACAGGCAACCCTAAAAATTCTGCAAGAAGCGAATCAGAGGCCATTTAAATTTAGATGAAATATGAAGATGAATACTCGCGGTGAGCATAGTCGAACCATAAACTCCGATCTAACACCTGTCCCAAACGAAAATTGCAATATAAATAGCCGTTTGTTAAGTTGATCTTAGTTTTTTTAATAGCCAAAAGGGAGTATTGCCGATGAAACGCTTTAAAATCAAGTTGCTGAGAACTGCCGATGGCCTTAATCTTCAAAAGGGGATACCGCGGAAGAAAAGTATCGTAGAGGTTCTGCATTGGTGCTATACCAAGGCGGAAGCTCAGAGAATTGCAAGTGTTATTGCGGGGGCCTTAACCCGCAGTACCCATCTCGGCAATATTGAGTATGTCGTGCTCACGGTGCGGCGGCATCGGTGATCTGCGAACTCTTCATACAATTAAAATAAGAGGCGCTATTGCCTCTTATTGTTATAAAAAGGTCATCTGTTTTTGTATAAAGAAAAGATCATCTAGTCGTGCTCCCCATCTCCGCGGTAAATCGATTTCTTCACGAATAGTACTTGTTGACGTGTTAATTTTTCCGGCAGTTGGATCCATTACCCGTCTCACCCATGGATTTTTCTTTCTGAAAAGATGTAGCTGTTTAGGATTTTCACGGCAGCACGTATATTCGTATCTAATTGTGCGAGGGCGTTTTAGCCCCAAATCAAATATATTTACCGTTGTTAATTCCATAGTGCCTGTGCCTGCGGGTTGTTCGAAATATAAACCATTTTGCCAGTATTCAGCAATACGCGAAACTACCTGGCCAAAATATTGTTCGCCTTTGTGCGCCGCTGGAGTCACTCCGACTCGTTCTTGTGCGATACCGTATTTGGTAAAGTGTTCAATGATGGACCACGAGTAGCAACAGTCATTGATTAGCAAAACCGGACCGTTATATTGTGAGATAACGCGTGTCAAAAAATAATAAGGTATAAATGCTGACTCGTTGATATACCACCCGTCTTTTCCCCCATGTCCATAATAGGCGATAAGTAGCGGAGTGCTGCTAGTGATTTCTTTTGAGGATGTAAGGTCGGCTAGGGAGCTCATTATGTTGATTCCGTAGTTTGTGTCCTCATTTGCCGTTCCGTTAAATATCCGGAGTGGCGGAATTCCGATTCGTTGCAGAAAGTTCCCGAATTTATAAATTTCTTTTAGGAATCTGTCGCGAGGCTGGTATGTGTAAACGTATTCATCGCCGGCGATCAGCAATGCGTTTTTGTTTTCTGTGCGCATTTCTATCGTCATAATCCCCATCTTATTTTTGTAAAGTGCCTACTATATAGTACCATGTACTTTTTATTTTGTCCATCATCGTTAAAAAAATAAGAGGCGCTATTGCCTCTTTTTTTGATTTGGCGCGAATCAGAAAATATGTGATTAGTTTTTTAGTACGCGAATGCGTCTTAAGCGTTTAACAGCTTCTCGCCTGAAATCGCCCATAATAAGAAAAAGGACTAAAATAATTACACTAAAAGAAACGAAACATCTCGCAAATGTTAGTGCACCAGGCACATGCCACAAATCATCTAAAGCCCAAAATACACTCATAAGCCCCCATCCCAGCATTACGCAGTTGGCGAGAAACATCGGTAAATTTTCTGAATATTTATAAAGAACTAATGATATGAAAATTATTGTCGGAATCGCTACGAACAATAAAGGTATTTTCAGTTCCCATATATAAAAGAAATCCACTAGAAGCCAGAAAATCGTCACTAGTGTTTCGTAGAATACCAAATTATTTTCTTGTTCGTTCACGAATACCCCATTTTTTCAGTTTCAGAGTTTTTATAGCGTATAGTGTTTATGTTTATTTGTCAAATAAAAAAAGCGCGTAGCGCTACATTAAGAAAACCATTTAAGCGACTAATGCGATCGAGACATTTTGTGTAGAGCGACAATGGGAGGCGGAATTTGCTTGGTTCGTTTCGCCGGAAGCGAAACGAAAATTCCGCCGACCCTTAGTGAGGCCTCCGCCGGAGAGGCCGAATCGTGTCGCGATACACAAAATGTTGAGATATCGCATTACCGAGCGAGTTAAGCTTTTTCCACCCGCTCCACATACTGTCCGCTCTCCGTATTAATCCGTATGACATCCCCTTCATTTATAAATAGTGGAACCTGAATAACGGCGCCTGTTTCAATGGTCGCTGATTTGGTTCCGGAGGATGAGCGGTCTCCTTGAACTCCGGGCGGGGATTCGGTGACTTTCAAATCCATTTTAATGGGAAGTTTTAGATTAAGAAGTTCTCCGTTGAACATAAGGGCAGTAATAAGGGTATTTGGTTTGAGCCATTTTTGGTTATCTCCAATTACGTCTTCTTTCAGAGTAAATCTGTCTTTTGGGTTTTTAGGGTCGGTAAATACAAAATCGCCCCGATGATGGTACAGGAAATTTATCTCTTTTTTATCTATAGTCGCCTCTTCGAAATTATTGCTTGGCTGGAAACTCATGTCCACGATTTTGCCGGTGCGCAGGCTGCGTATTTTGGCCTGCACCACGGCTTTGCGCTGCTGCATGCGGGAGAAGTTGGATTCAACCACCTCACATGGCTCGCCGTCTTTTACGAAAAGGACGCCTTTTTTTAGATCGGTGTAGGTTAACATTAAGGATAAATTTTTATCTTTTATCTTTTAACTTGCTTCGGTGTGGATAACCCTTGTTTATCCTAATACTTTAAACCAGTATAATGAAAGAATCAAGGTTTGCCTTATAAAAAGGCGCAAAAAAGGTCGGATCCCGCTAGAATAGCGGGATATATAGCATTAAAGGTTATTGTGCACAATAACTATTAGTCAGTGATATTAAATAATAATAAATAATTATTCTCTAACTTAAAACTACATTGAATAACTCTATGCTTATTGAACCTGCAAATTGGGGAGATGTAATTGTCTTTTCTCTCCAGCAGACCTGGACCTCGGTGGTCAACTTTGTCCCTCTGCTTTTGGGAGCGCTTATAGTATTAATCCTGGGATGGATTATTGCTTTAGCGCTTGGCCAGCTGGTGGAGCAAATTGTGCGAGCGTTAAAAGTAGACCATTTCTTGATGAAGCTTGAAGTGGAAAAAGTTCTTGAGCGCGGCGGTCTTAAATTAAATGCCGGGGCTTTTGTGGGAGGACTTGTGAAGTGGTTTTTCATCGTGGTCTTTCTGCTCGCCGCGGTAAATATTTTAGGACTTAGTGATGTTTCTAAATTCTTGAGTGAGGTGCTGGCTTATATTCCGAATGTCGTGGTCGCGGCCGTGATTTTGATTATCGCGGCGCTGGTTGCAGAAGCCACGGAGAAAGTGGTGCGCGGCTCCATTGAGGCCGCCGGGCACCGTGGAGCTCTAGCCGGAGTTGTAGCGCGCTGGTCAATTTGGGTATTTGCCGTTATTGCGGCGCTTCTTCAATTAAAGATAGTGCCGGAATTGATTCAGGCAGTCGTGAGCGCGCTGGTTTATGGCGTGGCACTCATGTTCGGCTTGGCTTTTGGCCTGGGCGGTAAAGATGCCGCGGCGCAGATTATTGAGAAGGTGCGAGGAGAACTAAGGAGATAATATGCGAATACGGAACGAATTATCCGGCGAATATAAACGAATAATTCTAAAACCCGCCAATTGGCGGGTTTTAGAATTGAAACTTGCGTTTTTTATATCTCCGGAGTTCGGAATAATCTAGCCGAGATACTTCGCCATGAGTTTACGTTAATACCAAAGCCCTGATTTGTTCGGGGTATTTTTTATCCACAGTCAAGCCTCTTTATTCTTATTGACACTATTTAAGGGCGAGAGTATAATTGATGTTACACATGAGTATTAACCTACAATTTATTCAAAAAGCGGCTCACATACGAACCTGAACAGCCAGTGTTTTGGTCTGTGTGAATAAGAAAAGCCGCTTATCTAAGCGGCGTTTATGTTTTATATCGGTCGTCCGGTGTTCTTAAATCAAGGATAACGGACGGTTGATAACGGAATGAAACTTTACAATTTAATATCAGGGAAAAAATATCTTACCCCGCAGCATCTATGTGGAGATGAAGCGGGGTTATGCCTTTCAAGTTTTCAATGTAATCCCATTAGAAGTCCGATTCGATTTTATCGAATCGGCAGACGCCTTCGGCGTCTTACTTCTAACGGGACGAGAATTTGGGAGGGTGAAGGAAAATTAAGAGCATATGGTGGATGCCTTGGGTCCCGAAGGCGATGAAGGACGTGGCGTGCCTGCGATAAGCGTCGGGGAGGTGGCGAGCAACCTTTGATCCGGCGATGTCCGAATGGGGAAACCCCGCCGTGCAAAACACGGTGAGCCCCCATCTAACTATACTGATGATATAGTATTTATATATACATAGGTTTGAGAAATGGAAAATGTTCTTTCTCATTCTGGTTGGTCGGTATAGTTAGGTGGGGGTGGCGATACCCGCTGAATTGAAACATCTTAGTAAGCGGAGGAAAAGAAAACAATTCGAGTTTGTAGTTTATAGTCGGTAGTTTGTAGTTTTCTACTCACTACTAACTATTTATTACCAACTCGTCCATTCCCTTAGTAGCGGCGAGCGAAAAGGGAAATAGCCCAAACCCACCGTGCATAGCACTGAAATCCGAAGCACGAAATCCGAAATCCGAGACAATATCAAAATCCTAAATTCTAAATTCAAAACACGTTTAGAATTTGGAACATTCGAATTTGAAGTTTGTTTCGAATTTCGATATTCGAATTTCGAGTTTTCGCGCTGTACACGGCGGGGGTTGTAAGATAATAACGCTCGGTTAAATTCGAGAGGAGCAAAAAGTTGCTTTATTTAGAAGAATGTCCCTGGAAAGGACAGCCAAAGAGGGTGATAGCCCCGTATTTGAAAAATATTGCATGCTCCCAGTTATTATTCTTGAGTACTGCCCCGTATGGAGACTGGGCAGGAAACAGGCAGAACTAGTCTGCCAAGGCTAAATACTCTCGGGACACCGATAGTGAACTAGTACCGTGAGGGAAAGGTGAAAAATAGCCCGATAAGGGCGGTGAAATAGATCTGAAACCATATGCTTACAAGGAGACATAGCCCGTGCCTCACTAATGTTCGGCACGGAATGTCTAATTTCTAATTCACCTAATTTCTAATAAAATGCTTAATGTTAAAAACAGATTTTTGTTTCGGCAATTTTAAATCTTGAATTTTATTAGAAATTGGAAATTAGGGTTTAGAAATTCCCGTAGCGAGCGATAGCGAGGTACGGGTAGTGTCGTGCCTATTGAAGAATGAGCCAACGAGTTTTTGGATGCTACTCGTCTAAATGGCGTAAAGCCATGAAGGCATAGGGAAACCGAGTGTTAATAGCGCGTTATAGTTTATGGTTTGTAGATGGTAGTTTGTAGTTTTTTCTACTCACTACTGCCTACCGACTATAAACTAAATGTAGTATTCAAAAGACCCGAAACCAGATGAGCTTGCCATGAGCAGGGTGAACGACGGGTAACACCGTCGGGAGGCCCGAACCCGTTGGTCGTACAACGCCTTGGGATGACTTGTGGTAAGGAGTGAAAAGCTAATCGAATCTGGAAATAGCTGGTTCTCTTCGAAATAGTTTTTGGACTAGCCCTGAATCACACCATACGCGAGGTAGAGCTACTGAATGGTCTGTAAAGGGCGAAAGCTCGACAGACCAACCAAACTCCGAATGCGCGTATTGTTATTTCAGGAGTCAGCAGGTGGGGGCTAAGCTTCATCGTGCAAGAGGGAAACAGCCCTGACCGTCAACTAAGGTCCCTAAATCAACGCTAAGTGTAAAAAGGTGGTGGAGTTTCTTATACACCGAGGAGGTTGGCTTAGAAGCAGCCATCCTTTAAAGAGTGCGTAACAGCTCACTCGTCTAGAGATTCTGCGCCTAAGATTCTCGGGGCTAAGCGTTGTACCGAAGTTACGGATGTGCGGAATTTTCGAATTCCGTACGTAGTAGAAGAGCATTGTTATTTCAGTGAAGCCGCATCCGTGAGGAGCGGTGGAGAGATAACAAGAGAGAATGTTGGCACAAGTAACCACAATGCCGGTGAGATACCGGCACGCCGAAAACCCAAGGTTTCCTCGGCAATGAAAATCAACCGAGGGTTAGTCGGTCCTAAGGCGATAGCGAAAGCTGAAGTCGATGGACAGCAGGTTAATATTCCTGCACCGTTGTATTTTTTCGATGGGGTGACGGAGAGTAGTATGTCGGGCGCACTATTGGATTTGACGTTTATGACGTAAGGAATGCTCGCAGGCAAATCCGCGAGCAGGGGTTATGCCCGATTCCAAGCGTCGTGAAAATCTTTGGCAGCAATGCCGAAGAAATCCGATAAAGCACTCTTCCAAGAAAATCCTCTAGAGTCAAAAATACAATGACCGTACCGTAAACCGACACAGGTGGGTTGGTGGAGAACACCAAGGCGAATGGGTGAGTCCTGGTTAAGGAACTCGGCAAAAAAGCAGCCGTAAGTTCGCAATATGGCTTACCCCCATCACATTTTGGATTAAGAAAATACACCACAAAAGTTCTATTATGACTTGTATCATAATGTCAAGTCGTATCCAAAATGTGGTGGGGGTCGCAGCGAAAGTAACCCCGGGCGACTGTTTACCAAAAACACAGGTCCCTGCTAACTCGTAAGAGGATGTATAGGGGCTGACGCCTGACCAATGCGAGAAGGTTAAGCATTCTTGTGGAGTGATAGCAATATTGTTCTGCTCTGGGTGCCAAGCCCTCGTCAATGTCTGCGGTAACTATAACCGTATTAAAGTAGCGCAATTCCTTTTCGGGTAAATTTCGGAATTTGCCCACTAAAGGAGTAATTCTTTAGTAAACAGCCAGCTTATAACGGTGAACTCCTTATGGTAAAATTGCTATATGGACAATACCGTGGGAAGTCATCTGTTCAAATTTTAGCAGATTGACCCCGTAACGACTGAGGCAAAAGCCGAAATAAATTGTTTATAACAGTTTATTATACGCTGGCCTCTTGATGAGATGAGAAGTATTGAAGATTACATAACTGGATACGTTGATGGTGAAGGTTGCTTTACAGTAACTTTTAACCGACGTCCAAAGATGTTGATTAAATGGGAATTACGACCCAGTTTTTCTGTAAGTCAAAATGAAGATCGACGGCAAGTGTTAGATGTAATCCGTGAATATTTCGGATGTGGATATATTAGGAGAGATTATTCTGATAAAACGGTGAAGTTTGAAATCCGCGATCACAAAGAGTTGATGACAAAAGTTATTCCTCATTTTGGAAAACATCCATTTATCTCTGCAAAACAGAAGGACTTCGAATTATTTAGCAAGATATGCGAGATGGTAGATTCAGGAAAACATCTAACCAAAGGCGGATTCATAGAAATTATTGAACTTGCATATCAGATGAATGGATCAGGAAAACGCAGAAGAACAAAAGAGGAAATTATAAAAGATCTTAGATCTCATCAAGATGAAGATATAGTCTTATCTTTATCGTAAGATAAAGCATTAATATGAAGTTCCGAAGCGCACGAAAGGCGTAACGACTTGGGGACTGTCTCAACCAGGAGCCCAGTGAAAATACAGTACCGGTGAAGATGCCGGTTCCCTGTGGTTAGACGAAAAGACCCCAGAAGCTTTACTGCAGCTTGATATTGAGTTTAAAGTTTTCCTGCGTAGCATAGATGGGAGGCTTTGAAGTCCTAATTTCGGTTGGGATGGAGCCGTCAGTGAAATACCATTCTTGGAAATTTTAAATTCTAACCGTCGCGGGACCTAAAAAAGGAAATCGCGGCGAGACAGTGTCTGGTGGGCAGTTTGTGTGGGGCACAATCCTCCCAAAAAGTAATGGAGGAGCCTATTAAGGTCGGCTTGGAGCGGATGGACATCGCTCTGGACGTGCAAAGGCATAAGCCGGCTTAACTGCAAGGTGGATATACCGCGCAGTTGCGAAAGCAGAGCTTAGTGAACCGATGGCAATGGTATGTATTCACGCTTCGGGTTTTCCCGATGTGTGGGTATTTACTTCTTACTAGAATAAGGCCAAAGATTAACAGATAAAAGCTACTCTGGGGATAACAGGCTAGTTCCGCCCGAGAGTCCTTATCGACGGCGGAGTTCGGCACCTCGATGTCGGCTCAACTTATCCCGGGGCTGGAAAAGGTCCCAAGGGTTTGGCTGTTCGCCAATTAAAAAGTTACGTGAGCTGGGTTCAGACCGTCAAAATGAATCATTAATATCGAGAATCACACGGCGGCTTTCTCGCGTAAGCGGGATCGAATAAACCGACTCATATCGGTGAAGTCCTGATAATATGTTGCATGAGCAACCTGTCATATGTTAGGATAATACCGAGGGAAGTCGTGTATGTCAAAATCAATTTCATTAACTATAAACGCGTATATCGCAGGATTTCTTGACGGTGACGGAAGTATTTATGTGCGTGCGAAACCGAACCCTACTTATCGGTATGGATTTCAGATTGCACCATATGTTGTATTCTTTCAGTCAGAAAAAAGTCAAGAGCAATTTGCTAAAATATGTAAAATGATCGGCGGTGGATATTTACGAGTACGAAATGATGGAATTCTGGAGTATATAGTAAATAAAATTGATGCGATTAAGAAATTGCTTATAGCAGTTCATCCGTTTATAGTATTGAAGAGAAAACAAATTGAACTAATGCTTAAAATTATTGAGCAAAAGGCAACTGTTAAAAATGAAAAAGATTTTAAGCTCTTGCTTGAACTAGTTGATTCATATCGAGAATTAAACTATTCAAAAAAGAGGAAAAAGCGTACATTGACCCTGTAGAGACTACACGTCGGTCTCCCGATCAAAATCGGGATGGTGGTATAGTCCGACACCTTTAGTAATAGAGGAAACAGAAAGCGTGAGACAGGTTGGTCTCCTATCTACCACAGGCGCAAGATACTTGAGGGGATTCGTCCCTAGTACGAGAGGACCGGGATGAACGAACCTCTGGCGTACCAGCTGTTCTGCCAAGAGCATCGCTGGGTACCTATGTTCGGAATTGATAAGCGCTGAAAGCATCTAAGCGCGAAACATACCCCAAGATTAGGTATCATAGATCCGTAGAAGATGACTACGTTGATAGGGTTTAGGTGTAAGCCGAGTAATCGGTTAAGCCGAGAACTACTAATAGATCATATTTCCTTCACCCTTCCAAGTTTTCGTTCGCAATCGCACTTTTTGTTTTATTTGCTCGGTAACACGGTTTTTCGACACGGACGATTTTGCCCAGCGGCAAAATCGCCTAAGGGTCGAGCCGAATTTCGTCCCTTGATAGACTCGGGACGAACCATGCAATTTGGCTCTCCCATTGTCTCAAAACCGTATTACCTCGCTGTAAAAAAGTGCGATTGACTCACTATAAGGGTTTTCATAATGTAGCCGCTTTTAGCGGCATGCTGATAAAAATTTCTTTAGTGATTTCCCGGTGATTTAGCCTATCGTGTACCACTCCTTCCCATTCCGAACAGGACCGTGAAAGCGATAGGCACTGATGATACTTAGTCCAAATCCGGATTTGGGAAAGTAGGTTTTGCCGGGATATCACTGCAGAAATTTTTCAGTTTAAAAATCTCCTCGTTATTTTGAGGAGCTTTTTGCAAAAATATTGAGAAATTCTTTCATATTATAATTGCCACCGATGTTCGGTGGCATTTAGGGCAGGAGAGTTTCGGATATTGAGTCCGAAACCCTGGAAGTTGGATAGGAACTAAATGATTTGCGTTTCGTGGGGGCGCTGGCGCTTGGCATCTCTTTCGGCAAAATAATCATACTGCGGTCCATGGATTAGCGGTTCGGATTCCAGTTGTGGAAGATTACGGATGGACTTCCTGATTTTTTTCTTGCGTTCCGGACCTATTTTGGACCCCAATAGATCTCTTAAACGATCGAAACTTTCTTTTACACGACCCTCTACTGATCCGGCATATATGTAAGTTGTGCGAAATGCCCGTCCATTCTTAAAGGTTTTTTTAATAACACGATAAATTGTGTCATTATGCACCGCTTCGAATTCTTCCTTAATGATCGGGAATTGTTTGGTTTTTATACGCCTTTCTCCGCACCAACGTTCAATGGTAAGGTTATCTCCTGCGGTATTGATGCGATGAGAGTACACTCGTTTCGGCTCGCGTAGAGTGATAACCATCTTTTTCCATTTGAATGGGGCAAGCACGTCTCCGGTGGTAATTGACTCTACCCAGGCTTTGATTAGATCACCCTTTTCGAATTTGTACTCTCCGCTGAAACGGTAGGTCCGAATTGTGTGCTGACCCATTTCATCACCGTCAAAATAATCAGCTACCCTTATGAGTTCCGATTGCGGTACGCCTTGGGTGGAAATTGTCATCTGGACTTCAGAGCCGACCTCTAGTTCTGAAACGTCTCCGGCATATTGCGTTTTAACGTCCGGGAATTCATTTTGGCTCACAACGTGATCTCCGCATTTGACTATGACAGTGAGCGTGTTGTTCCATTCGCTCGTCCGAAGTGAATATACTCGCTTGAGATCTTTGAGGTTGATGTAGATTTTTTTTCGCCAGTCAAGTGTCAACTTTGATGCAACGGAAACCTCTGCGACTGTTCCTTCGACCTCATCGCCTACTATAAACGAGTGATTTTCTGGAATTTTGTAAATCCTGATCGAACCCTCTCCATTGACATGCTGGTCTTGATATACCGACTCGGTTTCGGGGATTAACGAATTGGCCCACCACTTGATTTTTACCTTTATTTTTTGGCCGATCCTGATTGGATCCGCGCGTTCTAACTCCTCATATCGCCGCATAAAACACCTCTTTCAAGTTGTGGATTGCAAACACCAATAAAAATTCTTTTTCGTCCGTCCTTTGTTAATTCGGGACTGATGAAAAAAAATCTAACCGTCGCTTTAATCTGCCGGCCCGCAACGAAATTATGGAAAGCAGGAAGTTGATAGACCCTTGTGGATCTA
>Ga0209542_10007602_pt1 | contig 20544 bp, 22 predicted proteins | sample RifCSPhighO2_01_FD_184028 | JGI IMG/M metagenome (GOLD analysis project Ga0209542, IMG submission 184028) | Soil microbial communities from Rifle, Colorado - Rifle CSP2_plank highO2_0.1 (SPAdes) (version 2) | ecosystem: Environmental > Terrestrial > Deep subsurface > Rock core/Sediment ...
CATGGCTGTATAATCTTCCCGCACATAAATACACTTGCCTCGAAATTTAAACTAACCTAACACTATTTTTCAAAAAATAGAATAAACTTTATAAATAAGTTTCAATTCTCAAAAGCTATGGGAAGAAAAGACAAGCCTAAGAGAATAAGTGCAAAAAAGGAAAGGTACCTCAAATTCAGGAAAGAGAAGCCTACTAATCTTACTGTTGCCCCTCCTGACTTGTCAGAAGAGCAGGTTAAGGACAGGAGGTTTGACGAGCAGCACATAAGTGACTTCTGGCGGCATTACAGACGGCCTGCTGAAAGATTTGTGAACGAGAGAAAAGCCAAAAGCAAAAGATAAGTCAGCGTTCTGTTCGCGGATTAAATTAGAAAGTTATTTATAGCCAAATATGGGAGTCACGCATATGGTATGGAGTTTCTTTCACGAGTTGGGCAGAAAAATTGTGCATATGACTATCCTCGTCATTCTTGTCCTCTATTTTTTTATTGAGAATACCACCGGAAAGCAGATTGCTTTGCTTTTCCTTGTTGGATTGCTGATAGCTTTCTTAGTTTTAGAATATTTTAGAATTGAGCTTGGATGGAAAATCCCTTTCTTCTCGCTTTTCATAAGGGCAAAAGAGGAAAACAGGATGTACGGCGTTGTTTATTTTCTTTCAGCTAGCATAATTTCACTTGCGGTATTTGATAAAAAAATAGCATTAGCTGCCCTTTTGATGACAACTTTCGGCGACATGGTTGCTGCCATTGTCGGCAAAAGATACGGCACAAACTTGATTTACAGAAATAAGACCTCGGCAGGTTTTTTTGGGGAATTGGTAATTAACCTGATTGTGGGCTTCCTGATACTTGACAGCATTTACATAATTCTTGGAATGGCATTTGTTGCAACAATTGTAGAAACTTTGGTTGACGAACTTGATGATAATTTGATGATACCTATATTTTCAGGGTTTGTTGGGCAGATAATTCTATATAGTTTGTAATAATTTTTTTTATTAATCAAAATTATTTAAATTATCTTATCGGCAAATTCCTTTTCTTCAATCGGCTCGACCATATCAAACATCGATTTCAATCCAGTTTTCAAAGATGATTCATCGCAGATTCTATGGTGAGTGTAAGGATAAATTATCCATTTCTTGTCAAGTTGTGAAAACGGATTCACAAATATAATACTCAAAAACTTAAAGTCAATCAGCTTTCTCCAGTTTTTTATCAGGCATTCAAGATTTTCGCTTGAATTAAGCGCTACAATACAGAAATGTGAATCATTTTTTAATTTTGGAATTATCGAATCCAAATTGTTGATGCTTGGAGAAATTATAAAAAATTGTTCCTTATCTTTGAATTTGACATATAAATCAAATGCGTCTTTATTTTTTTCAATATTCTCAATCTTCTTAGCAATAACATCCTTGTTTTTCACAAAGCTTGCTGTCCATTCTATCAGAAAAGATTTAGCGCTTTCCATTACTAAATCTACACGGCATTTATTTATAAAATTATCGAAAACATGTTTTCGGAAATTTTATATTAGAAAATTTATGATTTTCTTTATATAAAATTTATGGTTAATGGGCCTCTGCCGGTTTTTTTGTATAGTACTTAGGGATTAGTGCGTAAGCGGCAGCCGCTATGCCCAAAGCGCCAACTATTGGAGGTGCAACTGCTGTCATGCTTGCAACAAGTGCTGCACTGCCTAATAATCCAGTTAAGTAGTCTAATTTGGATTTTGGCATGGCCTTGGAATTTTCTTTCTGGGTGTGGTTAACTTTTCCCTCCAAGCCCCCTGCCTGCTCTTGTTTTTTAAGATTTTCAACTAAGATTGAATGAGCTTGTCCGTATGGCAATTGTGTACCGCTAAACAATTTTTTATTGGCATCTTGCTGATACTCTCCCTTTAGGCTGCCATATAATGCAGAAACCTGGTCTTCCTGGGCTTTTGTCCATGATACAGAATCCTTTCTTCCAGCAGTTTCGTGTCCTTCGCTCATTTTCAATCACTCACTTCAAGGCAAAGAAAGATTATTTAAAAATTTAATTGATTATAAAGAATTAGTCGTTCTCCACTCGCGGAGCCAATATGAAAGACAGCATCACTTTGTCAATAACTTTATACTCTAATTTTAAAGGATAATCCTTGTTGAACTGGATAGTAACTTCATCGCTTAGCTTGGAGCCGTTAATCATTTTTTTCAGGTACTCAATACTATACTTTGCTTTTATTTTCTCTGCAGAATTCGTATCCACTTTTGTTGAATCGTCATCCTTTATTTCTATCTTAGCTTGATTCAAATCACCTTCGGCGAGCAAAGTGAATTTCTTTGGCTCTGCAATGAAAGCTACAGACTCGCCTACAACATCAACATCTGCGATTGCCTCATTCAAAATGCTTGAAGTAGTTTTTATCGTGACAGGAAATTTCAAGTCAGGAACTTTTTGATCTTTCTCTTCCAACTCAATAATCGGAAGGTTAAATGTTCTTGTTGTGTTGCTTCTCAGCTCAATCTTTAGCCTGTTGTCAGCGTCAAGCTCAAGAGTCAGCATGTCCTTTGGGGAAGCTCTCCTTAAAATCTGCTTGAAATTGCCAAGGTTTATGGCCATCTCCGTGTCTTTCTTTACATCGTATTCTGTGAAAGCGCTGCTCAGAAGCTTGAAAACAACCATCGCTACATTTGCAGGGTCCATTGCCACCAGCTCAATTGCATCTTGGCTGACCTTAAACCTTGCTTCATTGACTAAGTCAGAAATTATAGCTATGCTTTCCTTTAGATAGCCCGGCTCTGCTAATGTAAGTCTCATTTTAATGAACAACCCCCGGCTTAAGTTATCGAGTTCTATTTATATATTTTTGTGTTTTTAAATGGAAAGCTTAATAATAATATTATGACTAAATATTTGTTATGGATGTTTCAAATAAAGAATTAATAGCAAAAGCAAAATCTGTAATAAAATCTAGAAGAATCAAACACGGATATTTGGTTGGTGATGTCGGATGCGCTTTGCTTTCAGATGAAGGGAATATCTATCTTGGAGTTTGCATGGATGTTTCCTGCGGAATAGGATTTTGCGCTGAACATTCAGCCATTGCAGCAATGGTTACAAATGGAGAGGAAAAAATTAAAAAAATTGTTGCAGTTGTAGAAGGTGGTAAAATAATTCCTCCTTGCGGCAGATGTAGGGAGATTATCAATCAGATTCATAAACAAAATAAAAATACGGAAGTTATGATTGGTAAAAATAAAGTTGTCAAGCTTGAGGAATTACTTCCGCATCCTTGGAGTTAGAAATTAAAAATTTAGTTAATGATATTAAATATTCAATAAAATCTCTAAAGCCTGATTCTTTCCCCGTCGCCCATAACATGGACATTTTCCCCTATCCTGTAGCCCATTTCTATAGCTAAACTTGCCAATGCTGAAGTCATTCCCCTTTCTCCGTGCGCTGGAATGATATGCTCAGGCTTTACAAGATTAATAAGTTCTCTCAAATCTTCTCGTGCAGCATGGCCGCTCTGGTGGACATCCTTGAAAATCCTGACATTTGCATTTCGCAGTTTCTCTTCAAGTAGCTTCCTGTTTTCTATGTTTGTCGGAGTCGGAATTGTCCTGCATGAAAATATTACATGGTCTTCCGGAAAGAATTTAAATTTGAATTCATTGCCCATCATCTTTGAAAGAGTTGATTTTGGCTCGCCCTGATGGCCCGTTACAACCATCAAATATTTTCCCCTCTCGCTTGCTATTTTCTTCAGCTTCCTGTTTATCTGGTTGCTGTACTTTACAATCTCAACCTTGTCTGTGAATTTCGCGATGCCGGTATCTTCAGCCGCTTTTACATATTTTGCCATCGAGCGCCCCATGAAAACAATTTTGCGGTTCATTTTCTGCCCAAATTCAACAATTGAATTTAATCTTGCAATATGCGAGGAGAAAGTTGTCACAACGACATGCTTATTTTTGGAATCAATCCCAAGCATTACTTCTTTCAACATTTCTTTTGCAACAGATTCAGAAGGCATTTTTCTTGCGTCTCCTGCATAGGTTGAATCACATATTAAGGCAAGCACTTTTTTATTTCCAAGCTCTTCCAATCTTTTAAAATTAGGCTTTTTTCCGAGTGTCGGAAACAAATCCAGCTTGAAATCATTTGCATACAAAATTATTCCTTCATCAGTGTGCAGCGCAAGCATCACAGTCTGCGGGGTTGAATGCGTCATGTGCACGAATTCAATTTTAATATTTTTAGAAACATCGAAACTGGAATTAGCAGACATGCTCCTAATCTTGTTGTTGAATTTGATTTTATTATCCGTGATTATGCTGTTGAGAACCGCCGAAGTGAATGGGGTGCACATAACAGGCGCTTTAAAATTATTTCCAAGATAAGGGATAGCGCCGATGTGGTCAAGATGCGCATGCGTTGGCAATATCATTTTTACTTTATCTTTCCAGTCGCTAATTGCAGAAATATCCGGCACAGCTCCGGCATTAATAAGCTCTTTCGCATTAATGCTTACTATATCCTCATCGTGTGTGTACTTAATATAATTTTCAAGATGGATTCCCAGGTCAAAAATATAAACTTCGTCTCCCACTCTCACAGCGGTGGAATTCTTTCCAACTTCATTATAGCCGCCTACAGCGCATATTTCTACCATGGGTCCAGATTCTAGATAAATATTTATAAAGATATGGGTAATAAATGGATTTATGGAGCTCGAGAACATCGTGCTTGACCCGCAGCGCACTATGGTGCTGGCGATTGACGTGCTGAAAGATTTCCTTAAGTCCGCCAATGGTTTTGCATTTTATGATGCAAAAACTGATTTGAGAAGCATGCAGTGGAAAGTCATCGATGGAATTATTCCTTTGTTGCTGAGAAGCGGTGCAGCACATATTACGCTTGTCAAGTCACAATATGAGCTTGGAAAATTCCCCCCGCCCTATGACAAGCTTTGCTCTGCAGCTCCGGGAACTGATTTTTATTTGATAGACGGAATCGTGCCTTCAGCAAAGATTTTCACAAAATTTGAGCACGATCCATTTTCAAACCCTGAACTTGTGCCCTATATTGAGAAGAAAGACATTATGGACATTGTGCTCGTAGGGTTCACTTTGACGAACTGCATCAATGTCGCTGCCCAGTCAGCGTTGAAAAAGTCTAATCTGAGAGTGATTATCCCAGAAAATTGCGTCGGCTACAGGAATGAAAGGGAAGCTGACGCAGCCAGAATTCTTGAAGAATATAAATTGCATGAACGTATTGTTGTTTTGGGCTCACAAAGGAATATCCAGTATGGGAATCTTCCTTGATTTCGTGCCGATATAATTGCACGAGCAGATTTCTACCATTTTAATTAAAATAAGAAGTTGGTTTAAAAAAGTTTGTGGTAAACCAATAAATTAACTATTATGGTTAGAATTAATTATCTGTAGTCCAACAACTTCTCCAACACGTACAGGTACGGCGTTGCCAATATGAGCGCTAATTCTTGTCTGATTTCCTTCAAAAACATAGTTGTCAGGAAATGTTTGTAAGGCGGCAGCTTCTCTTAAAGATATGGCTCTATTTTGAATCGGATGACCATATCTGCCATTACTTATACTATTACATTTACAGGTCAATGTAGGAGCAGGTTTATCCCATTTCATTCTTCCGTAAGTGTCTCCGTGTCCAGAGTGAGACTTGTGGCATTCAAGTATAAGCTCCTTTGGCCAGGATTCTCTGCCTCCACCATTTTTGGGCGTGTTTTTCAATCTCAACAAGTTGATTGGCATTATACTTCTGGCCGTATGATTGGGATATTTTGGATCATTGCCTCCAGCTTTAATAGATGGGTATTTGTAAATTGTATCCCTCACAGTTCTGAAAGGAATATTTTTCCCGTCATAAATCTTTCCCGGGAGTTTTATTTTTCCTTTTCTCGATGCTATTAACATAAATCTGGCTCTGCTTTGAGGAACGCCGTAATCCCTAGCATTAATTATAGCGGGATCAAAATAGTATTGATTATCATTTAATATACCAATAAATCTGGAGTATGTTGAATTGCCACCCTTCTTGGTAAGCCCAGGAACATTTTCCACAAAAAGAAAATCTGGTTTACATTCGTCAACAATTCTTGCAAATTGGAAAAGAAGCGTGGCTCTTTTATCCGCATCTCCTTTGTTTTTATTTTGAGTCGAGAAAGGTTGACAAGGAGCGCAGGCGGCAAAAAGTAATTTTGATTTTTTCCTGTTTATTTTGAATCTTTTCAACAATTCTTGTCCCGAGATATTTGTGATATCTTCAGTCAGGAATTTTGCCCCAGGATTATTAAATTCATAAGTATTTTTGGCAGTCTCATCAATATCTATACCAGCCACTACATGTATGCCAGCGTTCAATAATCCTCTAGTAAGTCCTCCCGCTCCACAAAAAAAGTCTATTGCAACTATTTCTTTTTTTGGAATATCCTTAGATGATTTGATATTTTTTTTTATTTTAAGGATGCAATCATCCAAATTATTTTCTATTTCTTGACCCCAAAATCTAAGAACTTTCCATCCTTGTAACCTCAGCTTAATATTTACCTCCTGATCCCTTTTTATGTTTCCTTCTATTTTATTTATCCAGAAGGCTTTTCTTTTTTTGATTTGTTTTTTGTATTTTTTCCAATTATAGCCGTGCCAAAACTTGCTATCGCAGAAAATAGCAACCTTTTCTTTTACTAAAACAAAATCTGGTTTTCCAGTTATGGGAAAATGTTTTTTGAATTTAATTCCAGCACCGAAAAGTGCTTTTTCGAATGTCTTTTCCATATCAGAACCGCGCGAAAATATGCGGGACATATTGAAGCTGATTTGTTCCTTGGTTCTACTTTTTCTTGTTGACATTTCTGACCCATGATATTGATTAAAAATTTGTTGTATCAATCTGTAGGACTCTTATAATTTTGATTTTCGAGATGTTTTTGCATTAGGCCTTCGATTACTTTGCTAGCATGTCTGCTTTTGTGGTAGTGTATAATAGAATAAATCTGGAAATCCTCCCAGATCTTTTTATCTATACTTAAGGTTACTTTTACTCTATCGGACTCTGGCATGGATGTTATACATATATACTTATATAAATATTTAACTCATTTTATATATTAATTAATACATACTAGTTTATCAAATATATTTCACGACGACGAGGTGCCTAAAATGATAGATTCAAAAGAAAATATAAGCTTATTTGGACAGAAGATAGGAAGAGTAGTGGCATTGGAAGATTCTCCTACGTTTGAAAAAGTCACTGTTAGGCTTGATGCTGGCCGACGAGTAAGACCTGGAGAATTACTAGTAGTTCCTTGTAATCTAGAAGGATCTCGCAAAGATTTCATAATCTTAAGAGTGTCTGGAGCCAGAGAATTCAACGAGTATGAAAATCCTATGGATAGTCAGGTCAGAGATATGTTTAATATGAACTCCGTAAGGGGCCGAGATGACCTTCTCAGAAAGTTTGTTCTTGCTGATACACAACCTTTGGAAATGGTATTGCAGGCAGAGGAAGAAAAACTCATAACTCAAGATCCCACTCAGCTTGTCCATTCTGGGACAGAGGTATACAAATTAACCTCAGGTGTTGCTGGAAGCCTTCTTGGGTTTCCAGAGCCAGGAGGTCCATCTTCCATGGTGTTGGGTGATGTAGTGGGAGAATCTGGTATAAAGGTAGTTCTCGATGCTAACAAGTGTCTCCCCAGACATATGTTAATCGTAGGGTCAACTGGAACAGGAAAATCCTATTTCATTGGGGTCATTAGTGAAGAACTCCAAAGGCTAGGCATAAGGCACATTAACATCGATATCCATGGAGAAATGGTGAAAGCATCATCTGAGATGGGCGGTAGCAATGTCCTGCCTGGCAAAGAATTGACTGTAAAATTATCCTCGCTTTCGGAACCAGAAGTTATGGAAATGTTACCTATAACGAACGATCTCCACAAAGACATTGCAATTAAAGCATTCTCGAATCTTAAAAAAACAGGAAAAGACTTTGGAATTCAGGAATATAAAGATGAAGCCAGATCAGTTGCTGTTTCCTATGGGTCTAAGCAAAATACAATGGATATCATGGATGCCAGGATTCAGACATTGGAAAGTATTTCTATCCTAGGCAAGGGTTACGATTGGATTACAGCTCTTGAAAAAGGAGGGGCTTTAGTAAATATAGATTGTAGGGAAATATCCAGCCATACAGAATTAAAAATAATTGTTGGTTCGGTGGCTAGAGAAGTAATGAATCTCAGAAAAAAGGAAAAAATTAAGGAATTAGTTTTATCTATGGACGAAGCTCATATGTTCTTGCCTGCAGGAGAAACGTCTCCGTCTTCCCATGTACTTGGAGAGTTAATAAGGTTTGGAAGACATCACGGAGTCGGAATTATTATTGCGTCGCAAAGTCCCAATGATATAGATAGAAGAATAGCAAAAATTACAAATACAAGGGCCTTTTTTGCTATAGAAAAAACAGAAATAGGATCGGTGACTGGATTACTGGCGGATACTCCAGAGGATATCATAGCTGCCTTACCCAGATTAAAAACTGGTACATGTTTATTAGTTGGTGCTAGAGATATTATTAAACATGCACAAATAGTGCAGGTAAGGAAAAGAACATCTACTCATGGCGGCGAAACCCCAAAGATGATAAAATGAAGGAAAAAATAAAACAGCTGCTGAAGGGAGCTACTGACGGCCTCACTTTATCCCAAATCAAAGGGTTATTAGGTGATGAGATTACATTACCAGTGCTTAGACAATCAATTACTGAAATGGAAAATGAGAAAACTGTTGCTTCATTTCCAGGCGAACCTGACAAAATAGGAAGACCTCAAAACTTGTATATGTTGATCGAAGGTGATAATATTGTCAACATACAGGACAAAGAATATGAGTATGGAGAAGAAAGGAAATTATTAATTGAACTTCTTAAAGATATAACCGATAAATATTCTACACTGCCTCCTGAAAAACTGATGGAGATATATGGAGAAACTGCAATAAGGCTAACGAAAGAAAATCCCATTGACCTCTTTTTGAGGTATGCGGATTGGCTAAAAAAAACTCATGAAGAGGAAATCGCAAAACATGAAGCGGCAAGACTTGCAAATTCTAAAGACGATATGACTCTAAGATATGGATTTATCAATCAACTAGAGGCTTCTGCACTAGTGATGTTTAATCATCTCTTGGGAGTTCCATTTAGTTTACCTGATGGAAAAGACTGGAAAGCTGGACCATTCCGACTAAAATACGATTTTAAAAATCATAAACTGAATTCTAATATGGATCGTAAGATGCTTGAAGAATATCTGAAGATGTCAGTATTTGGTGAATATGTGTTAGAAATACTAGAATGTGAGAAGCTTAACTTGCCAGCCGTAATAGGTGGCAGTGATGCATCATTACAGGCATTAGATCTTTCAAGAATTCTTCCTTGGAATGTTGAAAAACGAGAAATGCATTTAGTAACTGCCGTTGGTACTCGATATAACATTTTTGAATCAACAAAGTCAGACGTTGACTGGTATCCTGAGCCAAAAGTGCTCGCCGAGTATGAGAGGAAAAAAGCAATTTCTGAAGGATATTTAATCCCACCTGAAGAAGCTTTAGGTCAGGATAGCAATATGTATAATAGAATTAAAGAAGCTGCAATGAGTTTAAGGCAATACCATAAGGATCATGAAATTATGTTTGAAAAGGAGCCTCTTGCAAAACTACATTTTAGAGACGGAAGAATATTCCCAGTTGAGCACAGATTTTATGATTCGATTCAACCAGGCTTACATGGAGATATCGTAAGAATGGCATTAAACCAATTTAACAATATTGTTAATCAGATAGGTGTCAGTGATGGCAGGATAAAATATTGTGGCTTTGTAAAAAGACCAGGTATTGCTTTCATAGCCCCAATAATAAGATGGTATATGGGGTTTGGTTCAGCAAATAATGGGAATCCATCAATTGATCCCGGAATGGATATTGAAGAATATCTAAAATTTCCAAACTCGGATAGTTTCACAACCGCTTTCCTGTTTAAAGCACTAAGGGAGAAAACTAAAACAACTGGATGTATTGTTACTTTTAGAACTTTAAGAAGGTTTCAGTATTTGCAGGAGCCATTTATCATAAATCAGCCTCCAACGAATGACCCGTCTACTTGGCGCAAATCATTTATGGATAAATACTCCGATGTCAATCCATATATAGATGAAACTGGTTTAGATACTTATGCTAATTTATTGGCCAGAGCTGCTGTTATATCCTTTTACACCAGCCTTGATTCAAAATATGATCCCAGATACGAACCTTCAACCGTAATTCCAAGAGTTGAAATGATGGTACCTTTCATGGATATAGGCAGTTTTCCATCACCTGGTGGTATTATTACTAAAGAACGTAAATATGTATGCGACCTTTTAAGCGTCATGTTCCATGAAGGTGTCTTGGACAAATATAATGAACAATTATTCTTTATGAAAAAAGATAATCCAGCAATTTTTCTAGTTCCCAAAACAGTCAGAGATGCACATTTGGCTTCCAAGATGATTGCTAAAGTCTTTAAGGACGACTTCCTTAATTTACTGGTAAGGGAAGCCAGAATATTTTGGTTGGAGAAAAAATATAAGAAAGCTCATTAGTAACCTTTGAGAAAAAAGAATGTATAAACAAATCTTAAAAAATATTATCCGGCTATGGGGTAGGATATTTTTTATGAATAAATAAGGGCGATGATTATTTTAAAGACTCGATCAACTTTTCTTGTTTTCTTTTACTATAAATAAATCCAATTTCTTCATAAAATCTTCTTCTGTTATCTATTTGATTTTTAATTCTAAAAACTATTTGATAAGTGCAAATACCACTTTGTCTAATGCAAGATATTGGATTATAAGCTTTAGCATCTGTAGTTTCAATATTAAATTCATTAAGTATTAATCTAATTTGGTTGAAGAACTCTAATCCAGCTGGTATCAGTTCTTGTGATTTATTCATCCTCAATCTTAACCCTTTCCAACTATAAGTAGCCCCTTTATGAATACCTTCTAATTCATCATCAAATAACGCTTGAAGAAATTTCCTTTTTATTTCTTTTTCACCATTCATAATCCAATAAGGCACTTTAAAATTAGTTAAGACTTTATCTCCAGAAGGTACACCAATTTTATTTAAACATCTAGCAAAAATACTATCTACCACATCTAATTGAAATCCTTCACGTGAATATTTTCTGATTAAGTTTATTCTTCTACCAGATATTTTTTCATAAATTTTTGCTATTTCTGTGAGCTTTTCAGGTTCACCAAAAAATCTAACCGTACCACCATTATTTTTAGTCTTACTTATGCGCAGGTGACCATCTCCAATCAAATGTCCACATATTTGTGCCAATTCTGGACTTGCTTTAAGAGGTATAATTTTTCTTTCTAAAGCATATTTCAGGAACTTTTTGCAATTATTGTTCTTATATATTCCTTTTAAATCTTCTAATGTAACTAAAATATTTTCATTCATATTAATCGGCCTCCAAAGTTTTTTATTTCTACAAAGACTTTGGATTTTTAAGAAAAATAGAGTGTTAAGCGAAACTCCGTAAAAGGATTTTGATATAAATCAAAAGACTTAATTTGGGAGTTTTGCGTATTCTATTTTTCAATTTTTAGAAGAGGAATTGCTTTATATATTATGCGTGAAGATGTCCAGTGGTACAGAATAAAAGAGTGCGGGGAAGAGGATTCGAACCCCTGAAGGCACTAAGCCAGTAGATATCTCTCCTGCCATGTTTTTTGTCTAGCAGGTAGATAGGCCTAAGCTATCCGAAACGCCTTGAGTTTGGGTGAGTAAATCTCTACCCCGTAAAGCCCCATTTTAATGGTTTGGCCGCTCCGGCATCCCCGCATAGCTTTTAGAATAAGAATTTCATTTAAAAAGATTTGCACTTGAATGTCAAAGAATCAAGGCTGGGTGGAGGGCAATAGTCTTGCAGAAAGTCCGACAAGAACATTCCCTCCCTTATGATAAAGTTTAATTCTAACAATAACGGACATAAAACTAATTTTAATTAACTTAAATTCAAAAGAAAAATATTTTAAGTAAAACTTTTTAGTTTGCTTTCAATTGCATTCAGTTCAGACTGCAGTTTATCCAATTCTGTCTTTTCTTTCTTCTGTGGCTTCTCTTCAGAAGACGCTTCTTTTTTCTTTGCGTGAACTTTCTTGGGCTTCGGGGCGTGCTGTTTTGGAATCATCCCCTTTAGATTTGTCTGCGGAAGTTTGACTTTCAACACTCCCATCAATTTATTGGTATCTCTCATGAGAATTCTCAATCTCTGTATCTTCTCCATCTTCTGATGCCTTACTATTTTGAAATTCTCGAATCTTTGCAGCAATTCAATTATCTCCTTTAAGGTTTCCAGAATATCTTTTCTTGCCTCATCCGGCTGCTTTATCTCCACAAAAAATAATTCACTGTGTTCTTTTGCGCTCTTTACCATGATTGCCCTGGCTCAAAAATCATCTTGTCTATGTTTTCAATTTTCTTCTCAATCTCGTCAACAGTGCTGTTCCACATCGAGACTTCTGCATCTTCCTGGTTCCGCAGCTCATGCACGCCATGTAGCGTCCCTCTTATCTCCTCTAGTTTTCCCTTTATCATATCCAGAACATCTAAAATCTCCTTGTAATCGTCGACTTTTACGAAAACAGGCGCTCCGTTTCTCTCTTCCCTCATTTTACTCACCTTCGAATAATGTTTTATCAATGAAAATCAATTTTTTTTGCAAATCATCAAGTGACGCCTTGAATTTTTCAAATGATTTGTCCTTCTCATGTTTTAAGCTTTCAAGCTTCATCAGGTCAGCATCTGATTTTCTCAAACCGCTTCTGATTACATTAATATGGTCAAGCGCAATCTTGAATTTATCTACTCTCACATATAAAGACTTTCCGCTTCGTATAATCTTTCCAGCATCCTTATTTCTCATCTGGCTTGCAGGCTGGGTTAACTGGCTATTCTGCTGTGGATCATCCGCCGCGGGGGCATTAATGCCTTGCATTCGAGGAAATTGATTAAAATCAGGAACTGAATTTGGCATCGGAGGAGCCTGGCTAAAAGCAGGACTCATTTTTGGAACTTGTGGCATATTCATATCCGGGTCAGATGCTTGTTCTTTATCTAAATCATCCAAATTCGGAAATTCCGGCATATCCTCATCTTTTCCGATATCCGGCATCTTGTCATATTCAGGAAAATTAAAGTCCAAATCATCCTTTTTTGGAGCGCTTATCTGTGGAAATTCCGGCAGATTAACATCTTTATCATCTTCAAATCCTTCCAATGGGGGAGGCGCTGGCGGCAAATCCAGCTCCGCTTCATTTCCCTGATTCTTATCTCTTTTCAAGAATTTAAAAAAACCCACATGACCACCTACTGCCTAAACAATGTAATCTGTATTAAAACTTTTGTTAGCATTCTTAAATGGTGATAAGGTTTCCTAAATATCAAAAAAATTAAATATGAATTATGAATAAAAGTTGGAATATGAAAATTATTTCAATAATCCTACTATTTTTAGTGTTGTTAACTGCCGTATCGGCTGCAGAAACAAATGATTGTGACTACAAAATCGAAATTTTGCTCAACAGCTCTATCTATAGCAATTCTGATTTTGTGTGGAAAATGAAAGCCACCAAAATTTCCGGAATTTCTACAAACATAACCGCCACGGCAAGAATAGAAGATTCAAACGGAAAAATAATCAAGACTTACAAGCCATGGATTTCCGTTCCAATTTCACGGCAAAAAACTTCGGGAGAGTATTCTCCAAACCTGAAAGATGATGAATACAGATTAATTTCTGAAATAACTGTTGATTGCAATGACGCCGATAAGTCAAATAATATGGATTCAGAATATTTTGCAGTAGCAAGCGCAGCAAATGGCAATCCCCAGCAGGATTCAAAAGAAGAAATTATGGTAGCTCAAAATCAGCCGGAATCTTCTGTTCCGGTGGAAAATATTCCGGAAGAAAACAAGTCAATAATCCAAATTATGGAAAATAAAGTGGATGTAATAAACAATACAGATGACCTGACCGCTGCGCAAAAAACAACGGAATACAGTAATGAAATTACTCTATTAAACACCTATGAGGAAAGTGATAATTCCCTGCAGGATTCTTCAAAACCGGAATTAGTTTATGAATCAAGCAATGAAAAATCACGGGCGATTGTTTTGTATGTGCTTTTAGGATTTTCAGTTTTATTTAACATAATTCTGATTTGGAAAAGATAATTAGCCGTGTTTTGTGATTATGCTATTTATAACAACAGAAATATTTTTGCATTTATTTGATAAGTTTTCCAGTAAATCATAAATTTCCTTATACTTGATAACATCTACCGGATTTTTGTAATAATGCAGTAAATCAGACAAAGCTTCATCATGCAGCCTGTCTGCCTCACTTTCAAGCTTCAGGATTTTTTTGCAGTGCTCGTCAGCGTCCTTAAGTTTTTTTAAATCCAGAATGCCATTATTTACTTCCTCTATAATTTTCACAGCCAAATCCACAAATTTTATTGTATAGTCATCAATCCTTTCAATACTTAAAATAATAAAACTTGAAGCTAACGTATTGATTAAATCAGCAGTATCATCCAGAAGATCAGCTAATTTTCTTATATCCTCGCTGTCCGCAGGGGTTCTGAAATTTTTGTCAAGGCTATAAATAATTTTATTCTGAATTTCATCTCCCAGCTGCTCGAGTTTTTTTATTGAAGCTGCTTTGGATTTTCTCTCATTTTTCTCAATATCAGGATAACTATCAACAAAATTCTTTAGTTCGTTAGCGCTTTTCAGGACATTTAAAGACTGCTCTGCAAGCATTTCAAAGAATTTCTCCTCTTTTGGAACAAGCCAATGCATAATTCTTTTCATACCGCAAATTTAGATATTATCTATAAATAAGTTTCTATGATTTAGAGCATTAAAAACACATACTTTACCGGGTGGGTAGAGTTTGGTTAAATCAAAGTGAGTAAAATAATGAAATTCATTCCATTAAGAAAATAATGTTAGATGTTATTCTTACAAACATTTTTAAACGTCTTTATTTTCTTAAAAACTATGTCAGAACAGGAAAAGCAGGGACAGCATGCTCACATAAGATGCCGGACTATTATTGAAGTTCTCGGAAAGCCAAAGGATCACATTGAGCAGGCTCTAAAAGATTACGTTGAACACATAAAAAAAGATTCTGAATTAGTTGTATTAGATGAGGATTATTCCGAATCAAAAGAGCAGGGCAAATTATGGGGCCAGTTTGTGGAATTGGATTTGGTGATAAAAGGCACTTTCAAGCTTATCAGTTTTTGTTTTGAGTATATGCCGTCTTCGATGGAAGTGATGAAGCCGGAGCACCTTATTTTGACTAACCATGAACTGGGAAGCTTCCTGAATGATTTGCAGGCAAGGCTTCACGATGTTGACATGATCGTAAAGAAACAAAAGGCAGAGAACGATTTTATCAAGAATAATCTGAATGCAGTCGTCCACAATATGATAGTTATATGCCTTAAAGTGAGCAAACTGACTCTTGAACAGCTTTCCCAGGTAACAGGAATAGAACAAAAAGAGCTCGAAGTTTACGTTGAAAAGCTCCTGAAGGAAAACAAGATTAAAAAAGAAGATGGGCAGTATACTTTGGTGTGAATTCTAAGTTATTATGTAACTATTAAAGCATCCGTATCACAATCTATTTAAATCAAAATAAACTAATCATTCTCATGGCGGATTTGAAAAAAGCAAGCGCGAAAAGCAAGGTGGAAGCGGTATTATTTTCTGTAGGCCATAAAATAACCGTTGATGAGATAAGCAGGCTCTGCCGCTCAAGAAAAGAGGATGTGCTGGAAGCTCTTCAGGAGCTGAGGGCTGAATATGATTCAAAGCAATCCAGCCTGATGCTTTTTGAAGAAGGAGATTCATGGAAATTTGCTGTAAGGGACCATTTAATATCTGTTGTCAGGAAAATTGTTACAGAAACAGAGCTGACAAAAAGCGTCATGGAAACTTTGGCAGTCATCGCTTTCAAATATCCTGTTCTTCAGGCTGATTTGATAAAGATGAGAACCAATAAAGCTTACGACCATCTTGCTGAGCTGGAGAAATCCGGTTACATCACCAGGCAAAAGCACGGCAGGACAAATTTAATCAAGCTGACAGAAAAATTCTTCAGGTACTTTGACCTGACGGAAGAAAAGCTAAAGGACCAGTTCAAGGATTTTGACAGCATAGCAAGAGCGATCAAGGAAAAGGAAGCAGAAGTCGATAAAATCAAGGAAGATCAGGTAAAAAGGGCGCAGGATTTAAAGCAGGAAGATGAGAAAATAAGGAGTGAAATTGAATCCCTTGACAAGACAGATGAGGAATTTCCCATTCCAGTCGAGGCTTATAATACCAATCCCGAAGAATCAAAAACTGAAGTTCAGGAGGAGAAAAATGAATTCAAGGAGTTAATCAGAGGTTTGGAAGTTGTAAGTGTTCCAAAAGAAATCAAGAAAATAAAAGAAGAATCCGGTCCAAAAATTTCAGGGCAAAAACCCGAAGAAGAAAAATCCGAAAGTGAAGAATTAATGGAGGATTTGGAAGTTGTAAGTGTTCCAAAAGAAATCAAAAAACCAAGAGAAGAAATAAAAGAAAAAATTGAAGAGCCAAAACCTGAAATAAAACCGGAAGTTAAAGAACAGGAAAAACCAATTGTTGCAGAAGGGCCAGTTCACAATGCAGAGCCTCCTGCTGAAACAAGGGAAAATGAAATAATTCATCAAGTTTCTGAGCGGCAAAAACATGCTTATAGAAAAGAACATTCTCAAAAAAAGAAAAAAAAAGAGCATCATGGAATCAAGCTTCCACCAGAAGCAGAAGTAAAAGTTAATGAAAGGGTCAATGAAATAATTAATGGCGAAGAAAATATGGAAAATAAAAATGAGGAAAATCAAAATCAATAAAATAATCTTAGTAAAATAAAAATAGTATAATAATATTTTTAATAAATTATTAATTTTTAAATTCAATAAATTTGAGTGTATACCCTTATAATTAAAAAATAATTGACAAAATTCAAAGCCAAAATGTTCCTTCTACAATGCCCCAAATGCAAGAACAAGATGAAGTATCAGTCTAATGACAATTACTTGACTGGTAAAAAGAAAAGATGTGTTTATTGCAATCATGTTTTTGGTGCTAGTTCTAATGTAATCAAGAAGATTTAATTTTATATCTTCTTTATTTTCTATATAGAAATTTTCCATATTGAAATGAAATCAAAAACACAACCCTTATAAATCCTTTCAACTACCAATTTATAGACGACAAAGTACATATAAATTTCTAATAAAATGGCAGAAGAAAACGGACAGAAACTAGGTACTAGAATAGTGCCGCGCTTAATCAACGAAGAGATGAAACAAAGCTATCTTGATTATTCTATGTCCGTTATAGTTGGAAGGGCATTGCCAGATGTTAGGGACGGGTTAAAGCCAGTTCATAGAAGAGTATTATACACAATGTGGGAAATTGGGCTGCTGCATGACAAGCCGTTCAAGAAATCAGCTAATGTTGTTGGAAACTGCATGGCTAAATTCCACCCGCATGGTGATGCAGCAATTTATGATACTCTAGTCCGATTGGCGCAGGATTTCTCAATGAGATACCCGTTGGTTAATGGCCAGGGAAATTTTGGAAGCCTTGATGGAGACCCGGCAGCCGCAATGAGGTATACAGAATGTCGTTTAACAATGCTTTCAGAAGAAATGCTTGAAGACATTGACAAGAGAACTGTTAAATTTATTCCAAATTTTGATAATTCTGTCACAGAGCCCGTAGTTATGCCATCTAAATTTCCAAATCTTTTGGTTAACGGAAGCTCCGGAATTGCAGTCGGGATGGCAACAAATATTCCTCCGCATAATCTTTGGGAAGTTATTGATGCCACGATAAAGCAGATTGACAATCCGGAAATAACAATTGAAGAATTGATGCAGATAATTCATGGTCCGGATTTTCCGACAGGCGCCATGATTTTTGGAAGAAACGGAATAAAAGAAGCATATTCAAGAGGCCGCGGCAAGATTCTAGTGAGGGCTAAAACAACAATGGAGCAGGATAAAAAAATTCCAACTATCATTGTAAATGAGATCCCTTTCATGGTCAACAAATCTGAGCTCCTTGAAGAAATGGCAGATTTGGTCAGAGACAAAAAAATAATCGGAATTTCTGATTTAAGGGATGAATCTGACAGGCATGGAATAAGGATTGTAATAGAACTGAAAAAAGATGCAGACGCAAACGTTGTCCTGAATCAATTATTTCAGCATACAAGGCTGCAGACGACTTTTGGAATTATAATGCTCGCCCTTGTTAATAATGAGCCAAAGGTTTTGAACATAAAAAGCCTGATATATCATTATATCGAGCACAGAAAGGATGTTGTGCGCAAGCGAGCCTTATTTGATTTGAACAAGGCGCAGGTCAGAGCGCACGTCCTTGAAGGTTTGATCATTGCGCTGAAAAACATAAACAATGTAATAAAATTAATCAAGGAATCCAAATCAGTTGAAATAGCTTCTCATTCCTTAATCTCTGCTTTTAGCCTGACAAAAGAGCAGGCAACAGCAATACTTGAAATGAGGCTGCAGAGATTAACTTCCCTGGAACAGGAAAAAATAAATCAGGAGCATAAGGATTTGCTGAAATTGATTGAAGAGCTTGAATCCATCCTGTCAAATCCCCAGAAGATTTTGGATATAATCAAGAATGAGCTTTCGGAATTAAGAAAAAAATATGACAACGGAAGAAGAACACAGATTGTTGACAGCGAAGAGAACGATTTGGAAACGGAAGATTTGATAAAAGACGAGGAAATGGTCATTACAATCACAAATTCCGGCTACATCAAGAGGCTGCCGCTGCAGACTTACAAATTGCAGCACAGGGGCGGAAAAGGTGTTGTCGGAGCGGGAACTAAAGATGAAGATATAGTGAAAGACCTTTTCGTGGCAAGCACGCATTCACACATTCTATTCTTCACAAATAAAGGAAAAGTCCACTGGCTTAAAGTTTACAGCCTTCCAGAAGCAAGCAGAATTGCGAGAGGAAAAGCAATTGTAAATTTATTGCAGATGTCAGCCGATGAGTTTGTAACTGCCTTTGTTCCAGTAAGGCAGTTTGATGACAAGCACTATTTAATCATGGCTACAAAAAACGGAACTGCAAAGAAAACTGAGCTTATGGCTTACAGCAACCCGAGAAAAACGGGGATTGTCGCAATAACTCTTGATGAAAAAGATGAATTAATCAATGTAGCATTGACGGATGGGAACCAGCAGATTATTTTAGCGACTAAAAATGGAAATGCAGTCCGGTTTGAAGAAAAAAATGTAAGGCCAACCGGAAGGTCAGCTCAAGGCGTTCGGGGAATTAAATTAAGTGATAAGGATGAGGTAGTGGGAATGGAAGTTGCATCAGATGAAAAAACACTGCTCACAATCACAGAAAACGGCTACGGAAAGCGAACGCAGATTTCAGAATACAGGTTAATCAACAGGGGCGGCTCGGGAGTTATTAACATCCAGTGCAGCGACAGAAACGGAAGCGTAGTTTCAATCTGCTCTGTTACGGACAATGAGGACATTATTTTTATCAGCAAGAATGGAATTATTATTAGGGTCCCTTCAACTGACATTTCTGTAATCGGCAGGAACACCCAGGGCGTAAGGATAATGAAGCTTGAGGTAAATGATAAAGTTGTTGCCACAGTCAAAGTGCCGAGGGAGAATAATGGCAACGGCGATTCTGAAGAATAATTAGAAATTGAATGCTTAGTCTATTTTCAATAAAATCCAAATCTTTTTATAAGCATGGGAGTTGAGTTCCGCTATATGCAAAATAATAAAATTAAATTAATTTTGAATGAAGTCCTAAAAGAAATCCAGCCTGATAAAGCTTATGAGAACGAAATATTTGCAAGGCTCGATGACATAATCAAAAAAATAAATCAAGGTCAAAAATATATCAAAGCAATTCTCGGTGGCTCTGGCGCGAAAGGAACCTGGCTGAAAACTTTTGATGCAGATATTTTTGTTCTGTTTGATTATAAAAAATACAAGGATAAAAGTGACAAGATATCAGGTATTTTGGAAAAAATTCTTAATAAGAAATTTAAAAATATTATAAAACTCCACGGCTCAAGGGATTACTTCCAGATAAAGGAAAATAATTTTACATTTGAGATCGTCCCAATTTTGAAAATTAATAAAGCCGACCAGGCAAAGAACATTACCGACGTCAGCCCGTTGCATTCAAACTGGGTAAAAAAGCACAAAAAGCTGGTAAATGAAATAAAATTAACTAAGCAATTCGCCCAGGCAAATAATGTTTATGGTGCTGAAAGCCACATAAAGGGATTTTCAGGCTATGTATGTGAAATCCTGACCGTTTATTACAGTTCTTTCCTG
>Ga0209542_10007603_pt1 | contig 20544 bp, 21 predicted proteins | sample RifCSPhighO2_01_FD_184028 | JGI IMG/M metagenome (GOLD analysis project Ga0209542, IMG submission 184028) | Soil microbial communities from Rifle, Colorado - Rifle CSP2_plank highO2_0.1 (SPAdes) (version 2) | ecosystem: Environmental > Terrestrial > Deep subsurface > Rock core/Sediment ...
GTCCTTTTAAAGATTTTGAAGGAAAAGTCGGGGAAGTGGATGAAGAGCGCGGCAAAGTTAAGGTGCTTGTGTCCATGTTCGGCCGCGAGACACCGGTGGAATTGGACTACTTACAGGTGAAAAAAATTTAGAAAAATAACAAAGCGAAGCGGAGTATATTTTTCTTAACCCCCTCACTCGAAATAAATAGGAAGAGACAGGGGAACAAAATAAATACATCAAGGGATATTATTAACAACAATTATACATTAACAGTAATTTCGAGTGAGGGGGTGATGATTTTTATAGTCGTTTCACTCCTTAAAAATCAATCATGGCCAAAAAAATCGTACGAAAATTAAAACTGACTATTGAGGGAGGAAAGGCAAATCCCGCTCCTCCTATTGGTCCTGCGCTTGGGCAGGCAAAAGTGAATATCGGCGAATTTGTGAAGCGTTTTAACGAGGGAACCAAGGAAATGAGCGGAGAACTCGTGCCAACCGAGATTATTGTGTATGAAGACAAGACATTCGCGCTTAAATTCAAAACTCCTCCCGCGGCGAGTTTATTGCTTAAAGCCGCCGGCATTGAAAAGGGTTCAGGCAAAGGCGCTCAAGCGAAAGCAGGCAGTGTAACGCGCGCACAGGTCAAGCAAATAGCAGAAAAGAAACTGAAAGACCTTAACGCCAACGATGTGGATGCGGCGATGAAAATCATTGAAGGATCCGCGCGAAGCATGGGGATTGACGTGAAGTAGTGCAACGTCCCTATTTCTCAAGCGTCAGAAATGTGAGTTGAAGTTTGGACTGCGGGTCAACCACCTCTTCTTTATTTAAGATTTTGTTGAACGCGCTCCATTTGGGGAAGAAGGTATCCGCCGGAGGACTATCGTTTACTACAGTTAAATAAAGCCGGTCAGCCAGGCCGATGGCTTCTTTATATATTTCTCCTCCACCTATAACAAATATTTGCGCGTCAATGCTTTCGGCGTGCCATATAGCATCGGTCAGCGAGTGTGTTACCACACACCCTGCCGCCGCAAACGCCCTATTTCGGGTTATAACGATGTTTGTTCTGCCGGGGAGCGCCTTGCCAATGGACTCAAAGGTTTTTCGACCCATTATTATCGGATGGCCCATAGTCAGCGCCTTGAACCTCTGGAGGTCGCTCTGTAAGCTCCAGAGAAGTTTGTTGTCTTTGCCCAGCTCTCCGTTTTTTCCGACAACGGCGATGATGTTTATTCTTGCTCGGTTCATTGTTTTTCATTATACTGGTTTCATACAAACTTACCTACATGAGAGCCAGCACGAAAAGAAAGAAAAGCGACAAAAAACAAAACCGCCCCTCGTGGGACGAGTATTTTATGGAGATTGCCCATCAAGTTGGTACTCGTTCAACGTGTGACCGTGGAAAAACAGGATGTGTTCTGGTTAAAAATAAGCGCATTATCTCAACGGGTTATGTTGGCGCTCCGGCCGGTTGCGCTCACTGTGATGAAGTTGGACACGAAATGCACACGGTGATTCATGAAGATAACACCCAATCTCGGCATTGTATACGGACAACGCACGCCGAACAAAACGTTCTTGTCCAGGCGGCAAGATTCGGTATCAGCACGGAAGGAGCGACGCTTTATACGATGATGATTCCCTGTTATGTGTGCGCAAAAATGATAATAAGTGCCGGCATCGTGCGGGTAGTTGCCGAAAAGGACTATCACGCCAGCAAAAGAAGTAAAGAAATCTTCAAAGAAGCAAAAGTGAAACTTGAACAACTGGAAGATGGACTACGCACTTACTCTGATATGGATTGATTCATGGCAAAAATAATTTTTGGTTTGGTTGGTCCTATTGCAAGCGGGAAGGACACGGTGAAGAAATATTTGGAGAGTAAATACAAAGCGGAAAATTGCAGGTTCTCAACAATTTTGCGTGATGTTTTGCGCAGAATTGACGTGCCTGTCGGACGGGAAAATTTACAACAGCTTTCCACTGTTCTTCGTCAGAGTTTTGGCGAGGATGTTTTGGCGAAAGTAATTGCCAGCGATGTAACAAAAATGAAAAGCGATATTGTGGTGGTGGACGGCGTTCGCCGAATAGCCGACATCAAATATTTGAGTGAATTGCCCAATTTTTATCTGACAATTATTGATGCTGACCCAAAAATTCGTTACGAAAGATTGGTTAAAAGAAATGAAAATGTCGGAGATGATAAAAAAACTTTTGAGCAATTTTTAAAAGACCATGAAGCCGAGGCCGATAGGGAAACGCCAATAGTAATAAAAGAAGCCAAACACAAAATCAACAACGACGGCACGCTTTTTGATTTATATAAACAAATCGACGGTCTGGTCGCGAAGCTCAAAAAATAATCCGCTCTAGGCGGACGATGTCACACAGCCATTTTGGCTTTAATTGGCGGATGATGTTGGTAGTTTTCCAGTTTGGCGAATTTGTAGATATCATCAGGAGTTTTCATTTTTTTGACACCAAGGTCAATTTTTGTAAATTTTTGAGCGATGGCCAATTATAACCGCCAAAACAATCTTTTTGTCCCAATCAATTTTATAAATTACTCGGTAATCGCCAATGCGAAATTTATAAAATCCTTTCAAATCCGCGCCGAGAGCGATAGGAGTTACAGATTCGAAATTTCTTTCTAGCCACTCTAGTTTTTCAATAATTCTTGCTCTATCAAAATCGCCAAGATTTTTTAGGTCTTTTTCGGCGTCAAGAGAAATTTCTACACGCCAAGTTGGCATAAAAATTACGCGTATTTTTTCTTAATTTCTCTTAGTGAGAATGAACGAATATTTTTTGAAAGAGAAGCTTTTTTTAGACGACGCCTAATCAACGGTTTTAATTCCAATCCCTGATCCGGGTTAGTCAAAACCCCCTGTACTGATTCCAGTACAGTTTTGCGGATAATATTTATCAATTTGTTATTAACTGCTTCACTCATGCTTATATAATAGCTCAAATTTTAGATTGTTACAAGAAAGAAAAAACCTTTTATACAGCCATTTTGGCTTTAATTGGCGGATGATGTTGGTAGTTTTCCAGTTTGGCGAATTTGTAGATATCATCAGGAGTTTTCATTTTTCTGACATCCAAATCATCAAGATTTTTTATTTCCGGGTTGAGCCAAAGTTTTGGCAACGTAAACAGCTCGCGGGCGAGCTGTTCTTTTACGGCATCAAAATGGTCATGATAAATATGGACGTCGCCGAGAGTTAAAATCAATTCATCGGGAACGAGATTGGTTACTTGGGCGACAATATGAAGGAGCAAGGCATAAGAGACGATATTAAACGGCACGCCGAGAAATGTGTCGCAACTGCGCTGGAACATATGAAGAGAAAGTTTTCCGTTTGCCGGATAGAATTGAAAAATCATATGGCAGGGTGGGAGAGCCATTTCTTCCAACTCGCCCGGATTCCAAGCAGAGACAATCAAACGCCTGTCATTCGGGTCTTTTTTTATTTTTTCAACCACGGTTTTTAATTGGTCAACGCTTCCGCCATTCGGCTTTTTCCAATCGCGCCATTGAACACTGTAAACTCGCCCCAAGTCGCCCTCAAATTTCGCTTTCGGCTTCCAATACGGCGCTTCGGCGTTTGCCGTCCAGATATTACAGCCGAGCCGCTGCAAAATTTTATTGTCGTTACTTCCCGAGATGAACCAAAAAAGTTCCGCCGCCACACTTCGGAATGCCAAAGTTTTTGTCGTGGTTGCCGGAAAACCGTCGCTCATTTTGAAGCGAAGCTGTTTTGTAAATAATCCCCTAGTCACGCCGTTTCGCCCCTCTCGGTCCACTCCGGTCTCCATAATTTCTTTCAGAAGCGCGTTGTAGTTTCTCATAATGTCATTATATCATCACCACTGGCTTTGGCGGACTGTTTCTCTAAACATTTCAAGGTGAAGTGAGGTGGAAAAAGTTATGCACCGGACCCTTGACTGTCTTTGTGGGCAGGTATAGACTTTTCTCCGGCACATTGTTCTGTTGCCAATCGACAAGCCCTGTAACAAGGGCATCTAGTATGGGTGGTTACACCCAACTTATGCGACTCTCGTGGTCGCACAACAATAGGCCCGCGCACATCGCCCTTTTGGGATTTGTATGCGCGGCCTTTTTCTTTCTCAGACTTGTTGCCAGGTAACGCAGGTCTGCATGCAGACACAACACCTCCAAGTCTTTTTTGCCTTTCCCGCTCCTAATCCTTTTCCTGGTTCTGCGGTAAGCCGAAAGCGCGGCGCAAGCCGCTCTCGTTCTCTATTTCTTCCACAATGAGATACAGCAGGTCTTTCCCGATTTTAAAGTCGGTTTTCAACAGAGCGATCAGGTCTTCGCAGTTATAGGGGTACACCCAAACACTGTTTTGCAAACGCGTAAAGCCGATTGCGCGGAGGGTGCGCCGGACTTTTTCACGAAGGCCTTTTCGTTTTTCGGGAATATCAAAGATGAGCACGCGCCATTTGTGGTCCCAGTGTTTTGGTTTTTTGGCGTCATAATCTTCCAGTTCAAACTGCCGCAATTTCGCCTCTCCTTTAGGCGTTAGCCGCAGGTAACCCCCTGTGTCACGCGCAAGCAGCCCCTCCTGGACTAGGCGATTGCGAGCGCGATTTATACCCCCCGTTTCTTGATATCCTTTTTTTGTGTTGATGATTCCGAGTTTGGCGAGCGTTTGTATGGCGTTTGGCGCGACGATGGCCATGCTCAAGAACCCTGCGGCCGCGACGGCGCCGAGCACCGCCTTCTGCAGATTTTTCCTTTGGCTTCTCTTTCGCGAGTTTGTTTCCAGTTTTCCCATATGTGCTAAGTGTAAGCTATCGCAACAAGATAGCACATATTGACAAAGTATGAGGAAGGGGGTAATGTGGGAGCTGAATTAGTCAGGAGGCGTAGGGAGACCGTGTGGTTTCCCATGAAGCGCGCTTCCGTTTAAAACGCAGAACTCCGCGGAACGAACCCCAGTAGCAGAACAAAGCTCGCTACGGGGCACGGCGCGGAACCATGCGGAAATAAAGGCCGTCACCTGGCTGTAAGTGGTGAGCTAATCCGCGAGATTGTGGAGAGTCCACAAAATGAACAGTAAAAAGAATCCCCAAAATCGGTATTTCCTTGATGGTATGTATCAGGCACTAGAGTCTGGTGAGAAGGTTTCTGGAAAGTTTACGCGAGCTGGTGTGATGGGATACATTCAGCAATTCGTCCAGAGTTCGTATCGACTTGAAGTGAACCCATTATCGCACCTTCGGAAGTGTTTCCCGCAGTATGTATGGAAGTGCCATACGCTTGACGACACGGGCGGTACCGCGGGAACCGTGGAAGTTATTGCAGAATCCGATTTTTCTTGGCTGTTTATGGCGGACGGATCCTGTGTGACCGCGAGATTAAAAAGGCGTGATAAACCACTTGCGCGTTGTTTCTATACACAAAAGTGGTGTGTCGGTCGTCTCTTTTCATTTCTCATTGAGCACAGAGTTGTTTTTGCCACGGGCAGTATTACAGACGCAGATTGGCTCAAACAAACAGGGAAAATAAAGCTTGAGGATGATTTGTGTGAACCTCCGCGGTGAAAACCGTCGCAAAGAGTTCTACGGCCGCCAGAATTGAGTTTGGCGGCTTTTCTTTTTTCCGTAAAAGCTATAAGCTAACAACTATCAGCTAGAAACTATTTGAATGAAAGACACCCAAATCAAAAAACTCATAGACGCCGAAAAGAAACGCCAGAAGAAGGTGATAAATCTTATCGCTTCGGAGAATTACGTTTCAAAAGACGTGCTGGAGGCGCTTGGTTCTGAATTGACCAATAAATATGCGGAAGGGTATCCGGGAAAGCGATATTACGGCGGGAATGAAATTATTGATAAAGTTGAAAATCTCTGCAAAGAACGGGCTTTAAAATTATTTGGGCTTTCTCCTGAAAAATGGGCTGTGAATGTCCAACCACTCTCCGGTTCTCCAGCCAACCTAGCTGTTTACCTCGCCCTTTTGCCCACACCCTCTACCCTAAACCCTACACCCTCAAAAATAATGGGCATGTCGCTTTCTCACGGCGGGCATTTGACTCACGGTCATTCTGTGTCGGCGACGGGGAAGTTTTGGGTGCAAGTGCCGTATGGCGTGAATCCAAAAACCGAGCAGCTTGACTATACCGAGCTCCGCGCGATTGCCGAGCGTGAAAAACCGAACATTATCGTTGCGGGTTTTACCGCATATCCGCGCATTATTGATTTCAAGAAATTTCGCGAAGTGACTGACGCTTGCGGCGCACTTTTGATGGTGGATATGTCGCATTTTGCCGGGCTTGTTGCGGGAGGCGTCTACCCATCTCCATTTGAATATGCTGACGTGGTAACCACGACGACGCACAAGACCCTTCGCGGCCCTCGATCGGCGCTCATTTTTTCACGTATAGACAGCCGCGAATTGCACAAAAAAATAGACCGGGCGGTTTTCCCCGGTCTTCAGGGCGGACCGCACGAGAACCAAATTGCCGCGGTCGCGGTTGCGCTCAAAGAAGCAGCGAGCCCCGCGTTTAAAAAGTACGCCGCACAAGTGGTAAAAAACGCGAAGGCGCTTGCGGGTGAACTTACGCGTCTTGGCTGGCGCGTAGTTTCCGGCGGAACCGACACGCACCTCGTGCTTCTCGACACGTGGAGTCCGCCAGTTGGCGAAGGCAATGGCGTATCGGGCAAGGAAGCAAGCGAGCGTTTGGAGAGGGAGGGTATCATCGTCAATAAAAATACGATTCCGAATGAAACACGGACCCCGGTTGACCCGTCAGGCATACGGCTTGGGAGCCCCGCCGAGACGACTCGAGGCAAAAAAGAGAAAGATTTTGTCGCGATTGCGCGCAAAATAGACAAGATTTTACGCGCCTAAGCATGTATCGCCACTTCTTTTTTGATTTAGACAATACGGTCACTCGTTCGCGCTCGCCGGTTACTCCGGAAATGAGAGTTGCTTTGCGAAACCTTCAAGAAAAAGGAATGGACGTCATCATTGTCTCTGGCGCTCGCGTTGAGCAGGCGCAGACGCAACTTGAAAAACTTCTGTGCTACTACCTCGGGCAGAACGGAAACCACGCGGTTGACGGCAAATCAGGAAAAGATGTGTGGCGTCACGCACTCACACCCGCCCAGAAAGAAGAGATTATGAAGCACATCCGTTTAATTCCCCGAACATACGCAGTGTCCGACGAGCACGACCTCATAGAGGACCGAGAGTGCCAGATTTCATACAGTCTTATCGGGCATCACGAATCGCTCGAGAAAAAAGAAGCATTTGACCCACAATCGGAAAAACGCAAAGAATTGCTGAAACGATATCCGCTCAATTCCGATAATGTTGAGGTCAAAATAGGAGGTACCACGTGCTTTGACTACATTCAAAAAGGAAAACACAAGGGCTTCAACATAGCCGCGTTTATTGAACATATGAGTTGGGATAAACGCGAGTGCGTCTATGTCGGAGACGCGCTTTTTCCCGGAGGCAACGACGAGACCGTCATTGGGATTATTGAAACTGTACCGGTTAAAAATCCGCAGAAGACCCTCTCGTTTCTCCAGAACACGCTTCTCTCCGCCCGATAGCTTTGCTACTATTGGCTCATGATGAAGCTGGGAAAGTTTATCGTAATAGAAGGAATAGACGGCTCGGGGAAAGCGACCCAAGTGGAGCTTTTGTCAAAGTGGCTGTCTAAAGAAGGGCGCCGAGTGGCGTTTACCGATTTTCCACAATACGGTCAACCGTCAGCGCATTTTGTGGAGCGGTATCTCCGAGGAGAATATGGCAGCGCTAAAGAGGTCGGTCCGTATCGCGCCTCGCTGTTTTATGCATTAGACCGATACGAGAAGTCGCCCGATATCAAACGGTGGCTTGCCGAAGGTCGCGTGGTTATCTCAAACCGTTACGTGTCGGCGAACATGGGACATCAGGGGGGCAAACTTGCGGGCGTCGCGCGCGACGAGTTTTTGGCGTGGCTTTCCAATCTTGAGTATGACATTCTCGGCGTTCCGAAACCCGACGTTACCATTATGCTCTATGTTGACCCGCGCGTGGCGCAGACATTCGTTGATTTAAAAGGAAAGCGGAATTACACGCACGGGAAAAAGCGTGATTTACATGAAGCGGACATCACGCATTTGCGCAAGGCGGCGGCGACGTATCGCGCTATCGCCAAAAAATACGGATGGGTTACTATTAACTGCGTGAAGGGAGGGAAAGTCTTGCCGATTAACGAAGTTCACCAGAGAGTGGTCGCGGCGGTGAAGAAATTTTTGTAGGGCTGTGCAATGAAAAAACGACTTCAACAACTGATTGAAAATACTCTGCAGGGCCTTGATATAAAAGGCGTTCTTTTTTTAGTTACACAAACGGATGACGTGTCGCACGGAGATTATGCGAGTAATGTCGCGCTAGTTGTGGGGAAACTTCTCAAGAAGAATCCGAGAATACTGGCAAACGAACTTGCCGCAGAGCTTTCAAAAAGACTTCCCGACAGCGTGGAGAGAGTTGAGGTTGCCGGACCCGGGTTCATTAACCTCTTTCTTTCGCGCGGCTATTTTACCGGTACAGTCGCGGATATTTTGAAATTGGGGGAGAAATACGGTTGCGGGACGGCGCTTGAAGGCAAGAAAGTGATGGTGGAATACACCGACCCGAACCCTTTCAAAGAATTTCATATTGGGCATTTGATGTCCAATACGATTGGTGAATCAATCTCGCGCCTGATTGAATGTGCGGGGGCCGAAGTAAAACGCGCGTGTTACCAAGGCGATGTTGGCCTGCATGTCGCTAAAGCCGTTTGGGGTATGCAGAGCGTCCCGCATCGCGAGGGGAGCCCTCTTGAAGAACTTGACCTTGTCGGCAAAGCGCGATATCTCGGACATGCCTACGCGCTCGGCGCGGCAGCGTACGACGACGGGCACAAGGAGGCCATTGAAGAACTCAATAAGAAAATTTATGACCGAAGCGATTCGGAGGTGAACAAACTCTATGATTGGGGGCGCAAAATTTCTCTTGAGTATTTTGAGAAAATCTACAAACGGCTTGGCACCAAGTTTGATTTTTATTTCTTTGAGAGCGAAATGGCAAAATCGGGAACGGAAATAGTCGGGGAGTTTTTGAAGAAGGGTGTGTTTGAGGAAAGCGACCTGCCTACGCCGCGGCCGGGTATATTTTTTGTTTATGCTATTGAATGTAATGATGACTCGATCTATATAGGCCAAACCCAAGATTTACAAAAACGTTGGAAAGAGCACTGTGATGGTTCCGCTTCGGACTACACTACAAAACATGTCCCGAAAAAGTTGATTCATTACGAGGAGTACAGCACACGGGAAGAAGCGGTACAACGTGAGCATGGTCTTAAGACTGGGTTTGGCCGAAAGTGGTTAAAGCGAGAGTATAAATCTGGCCGGACGCGGCAGGCAGGCGGAGCGGTTGTATTCAGGGCCGAGAAATATGATCCTAAATTACACACCCGCGTTTTTTTGACCTCTCAAAAGCTTCCTACATACGAGGCGAAAGAACTTGGTTTGCATTTTGCAAAGGCAAAGAAATACAAAGCCGATATTTCGGTGGTAATCACCGCCAACGAGCAAGACGGAGTGTTTAGCGTAGGACTTGAGGCGTTCCGCCAGATAGACAGCGACCTTGCGTCAAAAATTATTCACCTCTCGCACGGCGTTCTTCGTTTGCCAAGTGGCAAGATGTCCTCCCGAAAGGGGGAGGTTATTACCGCCGAGTCGCTCATTGCGGATGTCGCCAAACTTACTGAACATAAAATTAAGGATAGGGATTACGACAAAACTCTTAAAAAAGAAATCAGCGAAGCAGTGAGCGTCGGGGCCCTCAAATATTCTATTCTGCGCCAAGCAATAGGAGGCGACATCGTTTTTGATTTTGAGAAGTCCATTTCGTTTGAGGGTGATTCGGGTCCCTATCTGCAATACGCCGCGACGCGCGCTCAATCGGTGCTTGAAAAGGCGGAAAAGGAAGGGATAAAGCTAGTGACCAAAAACGCACCAGAAACAGTCGCGCCTTTTGAGCGCTTGCTTTCGTATTTTCCCGAAATTGTTGAGCGTGCGTGTACCGAACGTGCGCCGCATTTGGTAGTGACGTATCTTGTGGAACTTGCCGGCGCGTTCAACAATTTCTATGCGACAGAAAAGATTGTTGATAAAGCCGACCCTCACTCTCTCTACAAACTCGCGCTCACCAAAGCGTTTCGGCAGGTGATGGAAAACGGACTCTGGATTTTGGGGATTCAAGTGCCGAGCAGGATGTAACTCCTTTTTTCAGAATTTCAAATTAGTTATAGAAGTGCTAGAATCATTGTATTCTGGCGCTTTTTTTATGAGCGACACACCAAAAAACAAATTAGTTGAACAAGAAAAGGAGGCCCTCGCTTTCTGGCAGAAGGAGGGGATTTTTGAGAAGTCGCTTGAGAAGAACAAGAACTCCGGCAAAGAGTTTATTTTCTATGAAGGACCGCCGACCGCAAACGGCAAGCCCGGCATTCATCATCTTGAAGCGCGCGCGTTCAAAGACGCGATTCCGCGCTACAAGACCATGCGCGGATTTCAAGTGCGCCGCAAGGGCGGGTGGGACACGCACGGTCTTCCAGTAGAGCTTGCGGTGGAGAAAGAGCTCGGACTCAAATCTAAAAAAGAGATAGAGAGTTATGGTATTGCGGCCTTTAACGAGAAATGCAAGGAGAGCGTGTGGAGATATGTGCGCGAGTGGGAGGATTTTACGCACCGCTCCGGCTATTGGGTTGATTTAAAAGACCCCTACATAACCTATAAACCGCAATACATAGAGTCACTTTGGAATATTGTTAAGACCGTACACGAGAAAAAACTTTTGTATAAAGACTACAAAGTGGTTCCGTGGTGCCCGCGGTGCGGTACGGGACTTTCGTCGCACGAGCTTGCACAGGGCTACGAAGACGTCAAAGATTTGTCGGTGACAGTGAAGTTTAAGGTAAAAGGTGAACCGAGCACATATCTGCTTGCTTGGACAACAACACCATGGACATTGCCAGGGAATGTTGGGTTAGCGGTTGGTGCGAATATTTTGTATTTTGAATATAAGGAGGTTGGGGGAAGTGAGAAATATATCCTAGCGAAGGACAGAGTCAGTTCTTTTTTTGAAGTAGATAATAAAAGGTTATATAAACGAGTCAAGTATCAAGGAAAGGAATATTCATATAATGGAGAATATCGTGGAGGTCGCTTAATTGGAAAATTCAAGCAGGGATACGATCCTCTTTACCCATTCCTGTTCGACAACATCACGGGCGCGGAAAAAGAGAAGCTCGGGAACGCGTACAAAATCTACGCGGCGGACTTTGTGACGACTGCTGAAGGCACCGGCATTGTGCATACGGCGGTGATGTACGGGCAGGACGACTTTGAGCTCGGTAACAAGGTTGACTTGCCGAAGTTTCATCTCGTGGGCGAAGACGGCACTTTTAAAAAAGAAGCGGGCTTTCTTGCCGGCAAATTTGTAAAAGACGAACAAACGGACGTGGCTATTATTAAAGATTTAGCGGGCAGGGGTTTACTTTTTGCGAAAGAAAAATTCGGGCATAGCTACCCATTTTGCTGGCGCTGTAAAACACCTTTAATCTATTTCGCCCGCGATTCGTGGTATATCAAAATGTCCGCGCTTCGCGACAAACTCGTTAAAGAGAATGAAAAAATACATTGGGAGCCCGCGCATATCAAAGAAGGACGTTTCGGCGAATGGCTACGCGAGGTGAAAGACTGGGCAATTTCACGCGAGCGCTACTGGGGGACTCCGCTTCCGGTGTGGGTGTGCGCAGAGTGCCGCAAACAAAAAGTAGTTGGTTCAATCGCCGATATAGCGGGCAAGCCGCGGAACAATTATTTTGTTATGCGTCACGGTCAAGCGGAAAGCAACGTGGCTGACACCTTAAGCACCCGCGTAGATAACCCGCACGGATTGACGGAAAATGGGAGGAAACAAGTCAGCGAAACACTGGAGCAGATAAAAAAGTTTAAGATTGATTACATTTACGCGTCGCCGTTTCTGCGCACCAAACAAACCGCCGAGATTATTCAAAAAACTCTGGGTTTGCCCGCCTCGGCGCTTGCGTTTGATATCCGCCTCGGCGAGTTGCAAGTAGGCGAGTTGGAGGGGAAAACAAGTGCTGAATTCCACGCGTTCTTTAAGGGTGGCGACGATGTGGAGCGTTTTGTGAAAGCTCCGAAGGGTGGCGAGACGTTTCGGCAGGTAAAAAAACGGGTAGGCGAGTTTCTGTACGAGAAAGAGAGTCAGAAAAAAGGAAAGAATATTCTCATCGTGACGCATGAGGCGGCGGCACTGCTGTTATTTTCCGCCGCGGCCGGGTGGTCGGAACACCTCACGATTAAAAAATGGGGGGAAAAACGCCTCTATATAAAAAACGCCGAGCTAAAAACGCTTGAATATTCAATTCTACCGCACAACGCGGACTATGAACTTGACCTCCACCGCCCCTATATAGACGAAGTGAAATTTGCCTGCGATTGCGGCGGCGAAATGGCGCGCGTCAGGGAAGTGATGGATGTGTGGTTTGACTCGGGCGCGATGCCGTTTGCGCAGGACCATTATCCATTTGAGAACTGGGAACGGATTGACGGGGGATTATTGAGCAAAGCGAGCGGTTATCCTGCCGATTTTATTTCAGAGGCGATAGACCAGACGCGCGGGTGGTTTTACACATTGCACGCAATAGGGACGCTTATGGGAAAAGGACGCGCGTATAAAAATGTCATCTGCCTCGGGCACATTATGGACGCGGAAGGAAAAAAGATGAGCAAGTCCGTCGGCAATGTAGTTGACCCGTTTGTCGCGATGGAAAAATTCGGCGCCGACGCGCTTCGTTTCTGGATGTACTCGGTGAACCAGCCGGGCGACTCAAAGAATTTTGACGAGCGGACGGTGGATGAAGTCGTTAAAAAAGTATTCAACCTTGCCTCAAATGTGTTGGCATTCTATAAACTCTATGTCCCTTCACAGGTTACACGCTACACGTTGCACGCTACACATGTTCTGGACAAATGGATTATGGCGCGGTTAAGACAGCTCACGCAGGAAGTTACCTCGGGTTTGGAGAGTTACAAACTCTTTGAGCCGACACGCGCCATTCGGGATTTCATCGCGGATATGTCTCAATGGTACATTCGGCGCTCGCGCGAAAGGTTCAAAGAAGAAGGGGAGGACAAACAGCAGGCACTTACGACAACGCGGTTCGTGCTTCTTGAGCTTGCCAAGCTCATGGCGCCGTTTGCACCGTTCTTCGCGGAATATTTGTATAAGGGCGCGGGGGGCGAGAGAGAAAGCGTGCACTTGGAAGAGTGGCCAGAGATAAAATCAAAAATCAAAAATCAAAAATCAAATATTTTGGAGGAAATGGAGGAAGTGAGGCGCGTTGTGTCGCTCGCGCTTGAAGCTCGCGCTCGCGCCAATATCAAGGTCAGACAGCCGCTCTCCTTATTAAAAATCAAAAATGCCATCCACAATGAGTTGCTTGAACTCATCAAGGATGAGGTTAACGTAAAAAAAGCGGTGATAGACGCCTCGCTCACCGAACCCGTCTCACTTGATATCACTTTGACACCCGAGCTTCGCGAAGAAGGAGAACTGCGCGAACTTATCCGCACCATTCAGGATTTGAGAAAAAAAAAGGGTCTCAAGCCGGGCGAGCCCGCGGTGCTTTCCACGTCGGCCACGTTCGCCTCAAACGCCGTACTGAAAAAATTTGAATCGGAAATCAAAAAAGCCGCATCACTTTCAAAAATAGAACACGGAACGCTTCCGGCGGGGGATATGGAGCTGAAATAAAAAAGGGATACCACGTTGACTTTGTTGCCGGAAAGGGTAGTCTGTTATTCAGGAAAGGAGATGATTGACTATGGCAGAACCGAAGGCGACCTTTTGGTACCTTGAACCGTTTGACTCTGACACCAATCGGATATGTTCCGAAAATCTGGCCGGCGAAGACGTTGTCGTTAATATCCGCTGTGCCGACGGCAAACGACACAATCTCTGGCGCTGCAACCACTTTGAAGTTCAGCGTTTTGAAGATTGCCGTAATCAGCTTCGCTTGCGGTTTCGGGTGTTTGTGCAACAAGGCAGGTGTGGCGCTATTCGTGAATGGAAGTTTGAGCGGACAGGCGCAAAACGAGGACTTGTGACTTTAAATAGCACCTGACTTATCTTGGCCGCTGGTTTTGCCAGCGGTCTTTTCTTTGCCCAAATAGAACACAAAAATACGGCTCTAAATCTTGACACCGCACCCCTTCTGTAGTTAACTGTCCTATCTAGTTTGTCCGAAGAGTTCTTTTTGACCGGGCGGCGAGATATTCTTAATAAGACGGGATTTTTTAGGTTTTTCATAGTAATGGTCCCAGAAACATCGGTACAAAGTGAAATCGCCCGCGGTTCCGAGGCGTCCATCATAAACCTCGTTAATTCACTCGTAGAACACGCCCAGACCGCGCGCGCGTCGGATATTCACATAGACCCTCACGCCAACTGCGTCAAAGTGCGCATCCGCGTGGACGGGGTTTTGCTTGATTCCTATACGCTTCCTAAAGAACTTCACGCGCCGGTCGTTTCCCGTATCAAAGTTATGGCGCGTCTGCGCACGGACGAACATCAAGCCGCGCAAGACGGCCGTTTTCGCGCGGAAATCGCGGGCAACCCCGTGGACATTCGCATCTCAATCATTCCCACATACTACGGCGAGAACGCCGTCTTGCGCTTGTTGTCCGACAAGTCGGCGCAATTTACTCTTGAATCAATCGGCTTTTCAAAACCAGACCAAGAAAAAATTATGCGCGCCGCGCGGAGACCCCACGGCATGATTCTCTCCACTGGTCCGACCGGAAGCGGAAAGACGACGACGCTCTACACGCTCATCAAGATGCTGAACTCGATAGATACTTCCATTGTGACCATTGAAGACCCAATTGAGTACGCCATTGAAGGCATTGAGCAGATACAGGTGAATCCCGGACGCGGACTCACCTTCGCCGACGGACTCCGTTCTATTTTGCGCCAAGACCCCAACATCATCATGGTGGGAGAAATCCGCGATACGGAAACCGCGTCAATCGCCGTCAACACCGCGCTCACGGGGCACCTCTTGCTTTCAACTCTGCATACCAACGACGCCGCGACCACTTTGCCCCGCCTTTTGGATATGAAAATAGAGCCGTTTCTTGTCGCATCAACGGTGAATATCGCCATCGCCCAGCGTTTGGTGCGCAAGATTTGCCCCGACTGCAAACACGCGCGCGAATTTTCCGACGCGGAGCGCGCAAGTCTCTCCGAGACCCTTCCCGAGAAACTTATCGTAGGCATAAAACGAGTGTACGAGGGAAAGGGGTGCGAGGAATGCGGCAACACCGGCTATCGCGGGCGCACGGTTATCGGAGAAGTGCTTGTGGTTGACGACGAGATTCGCGAGGTGATGTTGCGCAAAGGTTCGGCAAGCGAAATCAAACAAATTGCCGTCAAAAACGGCATGACCACGATGGTTGAGGATGGAATTAGAAAATCAATTGCGGGGGACACGACCCTCCAGGAGGTGCTTCGCGTGACCCATGAGTGACGAAGAACACAAAATAAAAATACGGGTGAAAAAACCCGAAGAGGTGCAAAAACTAAAGGCCAAACACCCCGCCGCACCCCAGAAAGAAAAAACGAGTCCTAAACCGCAACCCATTCCGGCAGTCTCGCCTGTTTTAATTGAGGAAAAAACAGAAATACAATCGGTGACCAAGTCGGTTCTTAAATCCATTGCGGTGTCCGCAAAAAAACACGAGAACAAATTTCCCACATTCGCGAAATATTTTGCAAGGACAAAAGCCGCCGCGGTTAATATCAAACTCCCCGCATTCTCCAAAAAGAAAAAAGACGAGGAGAAAATTACTCCCGGGGTAATCACCAAAGACAAAAAGAAAAAAGCGCGCAAACCGCTTTTCTTTCGTGGGTTTTCCATCAAGGAGCTGGTTCATTTCGCCAAACGCCTCGCCTTTCTCATCCGTTCGGGAGTTCCGATTCTTGAAAGCCTGCAAATTTTGCGCAAACAAACGCGCTCAAAATTGCGCGGCAAAATGCTTGATACCGTCATCGCGGACGTTTCAAACGGTCGTCCGCTTTCAATGGGCCTGGGGCGTTTCCGCGAAAGTTTTGGAGATTTCGCGGTGAGCGTCGTGCGCGTCGGGGAGATGAGCGGCACGCTTTCCTCAAACCTCACCTATCTGGCGGAAGAATTGCAGAAACGCCACGCCCTGCGCCGCAAAATTATCGGCGCGCTCGTTTACCCCGCGTTCATCACGGTAGCCACTATCGGCGTCACGGTGCTTTTGACCGTTTTTATTTTTCCGAAAGTTATGCCCATCTTCACGAGTTTAAACGTCACGCTCCCGTTTACCACAAAAGTCCTCTTGTTTTTGAGCAATTTCCTGCGTGGGTACGGCCTCTACCTCCTCGGCGCCATCATCGCGGCGACTGTCGTCACGGTCATCGCGTTGCGCAAAAGCCCGACCCTGCACTATTTTGTGGCGCGCAGTGTCCTGCGCCTCCCGCTTTTCGGTAATTTGGTCTTGCAATACAATATGACGAATTTCTGCCGCACGATGAGTTTGCTTTTGCGCAGTGGGTTTAATGTGGTGGAGGCGTCCACGGTAACGAGCGAATCAACCCCGAACCCGGTTTACAAACGCGAATGCGTTGCGTTGCGCGAACACATCATCAAAGGCGAGCGCATCTCCGCGCACTTGGAAGAAAAGCCGAAATTATTTCCCGATATGGTCGCGCACATGGTGATGATAGGGGAGACGAGCGGTTCACTATCCGACACGCTGATGTATCTTGCCGAGCATTATGAGGCCGAAGTGGATGACCGGGTCAAAAATCTTTCCAACTCCATAGAGCCGGTTTTAATGGTGTTCATGGGTCTTGTGGTCGGTTTCGTCGCGGTCTCGGTCATCACTCCCATCTATGAAGTTACCCAACACCTCAATCCGCGATAAACGCGAAACGTGCCTGCCCCGTAGTGAGCTTCGCTCTACTACCGGGGTAACGTATAACTTGTAACGTGAATATTCAAAAGACAAAAAACAACCTTGCCCCATTAGAAGTAGGTCGCGCTTCGCGACCGCGAGTTCTAATGGGGGGTTTTACGTTGATTGAAATACTCGTCATCGTCGGACTTTTCGGTTTGCTCGCCGCAATGGGGGCGTTTATTGGTTTTGATTCCATCGGCCGCTCCAGCGTGCACAGCGAGCGCGACCTTGTTGTGTTGATGTTGACCGGCGCACGCACGCGCACGCTTGCGAATGTGAACGAAAAAGCACAGGGTGTTCGTATCACAAATAATGAAATCATTTTGTTTGAGGGTACTTTATACCCCGGAATAAATCCGAGAAGTACACCTCGCAACTCCGCGATTACCGTTTCTCCGGCACTTCCCGTTGACATTATTTTTGACCAGCTTTCGGCAAATGTAACTATGGGTGCAGGCACCATAACCCTTACCCAAGACACAAAAAATGCGACCATAGAAATCAATGGACAAGGGCGTATTGACTGGTAGTGTGAATAGCGTATAGGGTCTAGGGGATAGGGTTTAGATAAAGAAATGAAAAAGAATCTACAAAATCAAACTAAAAAACGCCGCCTTTTGCGGTTGCGCCACCCTCTACCCTCTACCCTCTACCCTAAACCCTGTTCCAGCGGTATCGCCACGCTGGAATTACTCATCGCCTTCGCCCTTGCGGTGACGCTTCTTGTCGGTGCAACCCTCGTTTCTTTCGGCGGACAATCGGCAAGTTTGGATGTCGCGCTCGGCGGACAGGGAATGGCGACAACGACGAATTTCCAACAAGCGTCCGTTCTCGGCGCGTTTACGGATTGGGCAGGTACCATTGCGGGGACGCCGACTATATATAAAGCCGGGGGCGATATTTATGACGTAGGCTCAACGACCGTAGATGTTTCTGAATGTATGAAAGGTATCGGTATAAATACTAATTGGAAATCAGAAAAAAACCGTGGACAGTATCTCGGTCTTGCTACTCTTGTGGCAAGTACCAGTGCCGCCAAAAAACTTGGAGGGGATTGCAGTCCGATTCCGCCTGGTGATTGGAGTCACCCGGATAGTTACAATATATCCGACCCGATTCCTTCGGGGAATCAAGGAACTGACTTAGATACGGTGGGAACATCCGGAAAGATGTATGTTTTGTTGACAACGAATAAAAATGGAGGCAGTGATACGTTGTTTGTTGTTGATGTAACAAATCCACAGGCCCCCCTTCTTAAAGGATCGTATTCTAAAGACGACAAAGATCTTTTTGCTGTTGATGCCATCTCGACCGGTTTTGTTTTTGCGGTCGGTGCTTCCACTACAGCCCAGCTCCAGATTGTAGATATCTCCAATCCTTCTAACCCCATTCTTTCCGCAAAAGCAGTACTTCCTGATATTACGAATGGTATCGGGAGAAGCGTTTATTATTATGACAATAAAGTATATGTCGGAACGCAATATGTTCCGTGTGTGGGTCCTGGTTGCACTATCTTTAAGAACAACGAGTTCCATATTTTTGATGTATCTAATCCCTCAACTCCCGTTTGGATAGACAGTATAGATGTTGATAGAAATGTAAATTCAATTGTTGTTCGTGATGGTTTGGCATATTTGGCTACTGGTGCTGGGTCAGCCCCATACACTCAATTGAAGGTATATGATGTGGATCCCTTCCATGTGCTACCTAACCCCATCACCACATATAAACAGCAGATAAGTTCTCTGAGTGTTTCAGGGAGTGAGGCAGGAACAAGTGTGTATAGTATTGGAAATCGGTTGTATTTTGGCCGCGGCTGTGTTCCGAGCACAAGGAATGATTTTTATATTTTGGATATAACACCACCACTTCCGTCAGATTTAAGCACGGCGAGAATTCTTGGTTCGGCATTTCTCGATTTAAAGCCTTGTGGGGGCCCAAACTCAGTTGACGTTGTTGATATTGCCGCTCAGGGAAACTTGGTTTTTATCGGGTCAGGCGACACGAATCCTAACAACGGAGGAGGCCCATTCTTAGTTTATGATGTCAGCACCCCGTCATCCCCGCAACCAGTTATTGCGTGTTCATTCAATTATTCTGAAAAAACAACCGGTTTGGATTATTCTGAAGGTTTGATTTTTGTATCTAGCGAAAGCAATGATGCGCTCCGCATTATCTACCCTGCTCTAACATGTTCTCCTTAAATAATCAAAAAGGATTCACCCCTTACCACTTTCGCCACGAAAGTGGTAAGGGGTTTACCCTCATTGAAACCCTTATCTACATCGCGCTGTTTGGAATTATCCTGACGGGCGTTATCACCGCGGCGTATCCGCTCATCACTGGAGCCGACCGACTTTCACAGCGTGTTACGGCAGAAAGCGAAGCGGCGTTTGTCTTACACAAAATCGCGTGGGCGCTTTCATCGTGGTCTGTTCAGTCGGTTGTGGGGGGAGGGAACACACTCACTATTACATTTCAGGTTGGCGGTCCTTATAACTCTATCGCATTTGCTCAAAATGCAAATGCGATAGAAATGAATAGTCAGCCGCTTACCGCCTCACGCATAAAATTTTCCAATTTCTCTGTTTCGACCATCATTGACCCGCCTGTGGGAGTTGGCAACGCGCCCCACCAGCTCACCGTAGGTTTTACCGCCGACGGCGAATCGTTTTCCCAAACCTACAACACCTACTACCCATAATCTTGTAACCTGTAACGTATAACGTGAAAAAAATGAAGAATTACAAACATAGGCAAATTAGTATTCAAAGCGGGCTACACGCTACACACTACAAGCTACAGGATTCGCGCTACACGCTTCACGCTACACGAAATCAAGGCTTCATCGCCTTGATTTCAGTCATCATCCTCGGTTTCGTGTTGCTTGCGACCGTTTTGATGCTCGGCAATCGGAGTATCGGCACCCGTTTCCTCCTACTTGACTTGGAGCGCAAAGACCAGAGCCGTGCACTTGCTGAAGGTTGCGTACAGGTCGCGATTATCGCAATTGTGAATGACCCCGCTTACTGTGTTAATAGTATAAGTTGTCTAACCGTCCCATCTGTTTTTGTCTCCGTTGGCTCCGGAACGTGTACTATTGTTTCCGTTTCTTCGGGCACGATAAAAACCACCGCGAGCGTTTCAGGAGCAACGACAAACCTTGTCGTTGAATGGGATATAACGAACGAGAGAATCAGTTCATGGAAAGAAACCCCGACACTTCCATAAAGTATGTCAATTGCCATTATTGTGCCAAAGTGGTAGAACAGAGCTTGTCTTTAAAAAGGCAACAAAACGAGGTCGAATCTCGTTATTTATAAGCTTACTTATTTATTAATTGCTCACTGACAGTTTCTAACGAGGAAGGGTTTACCCCGCACCACTTTTACGGTTCGGAGCATGCCTGAAAATCGTGGATATTGTAAGTAGCGAAAATTTGTTATGAAACTAAAAAAAGTTAAAAGTG
>Ga0209542_10007604_pt1 | contig 20542 bp, 24 predicted proteins | sample RifCSPhighO2_01_FD_184028 | JGI IMG/M metagenome (GOLD analysis project Ga0209542, IMG submission 184028) | Soil microbial communities from Rifle, Colorado - Rifle CSP2_plank highO2_0.1 (SPAdes) (version 2) | ecosystem: Environmental > Terrestrial > Deep subsurface > Rock core/Sediment ...
GTGTTAATGTAGAAGGTAGTAAGCTCAAGATTAAGAATTTCTTAGGAGAAAAAATCCCGAGAGAAGCAACATTACTAAAAGGTGTAAAGGTTGAGGTTAAGGGAAATGAAATATCCTTAGAAGGATCAGATATAGAGAAACTTGGTCAAACAGCAAGTAATATTGAACAATCAACTAGAATAACAAATAGAGATAGAAGAGTTTTTCAGGACGGAATTTACATAGTGGAGAAAGCTAAGGCATAAAAAATGGAAAAGAATACTATCCAAAGAAGGAAGAAACCCGCTTTTATAAGACAAGGAGGGAAAAGGTATAAAAGATTAGCCCAAGTTTGGAGAAGACCTAGAGGTATCCATTCTAAATCAAGAAGAAAATTCAAAGGTCATGAAAAACAACCATCCATAGGTTATGGTTCAAACAAAGTTATAAGAGGATTAAATAGGGCTGGATTAAAAGAGGTAATAGTAAAAACTTTATTAGATCTGAATAAAATAGAAAAAAAATCAGAAGTGGGCATTCTTCATCGTAGGTTAGGAACTAGAAAAAAGGTATTGATACTAAAAAGAGCTAAGGGTATTGATACTAAAAAGAGCTAAGGAACTAAACTTGCCTATAAGTAATGTTAAGAATATTGATGATTATTTAAAGAAAATTGAAGAAAATTTTTCTCAAAGAAGAACAGAAACGAAGAAAAAACTAGAAGAAAGAAAACAAGCAAAAGAAAAAGCAGTAAAAGTAGCTGAAGAGAAAAAGACCAAGGAAGAAAAAAAGGAAGAAACTAAGAAAGAAGAGACAAAAAAAGCTATTGAAGGTTTAGACAAAAAAGCTGAACCAAAATCTGACGAAAAGCAGATTAAACAAGCTTCTAAAGATGTAACAAAGGCTTTACAGCAGAGGGCAACTTCAACTTAAAATGGATTTAAAGGTTCAAAAAAGAATAGCTGCATCTGTGCTTGATGTCAGCCCAAAGAGAATTTGGTTTGATACCAATAGATTAGATGAGATAAAGGAGTCTATAACAAAGACAGACATAAGATCGTTAATTAGAGATAAGGCTATACAAAAAAAACAGAAAAGAGGAATCTCAGGGTTCAGATCTAAAAAAATAAAGATTCAAAAAAGCAAAGGGAGAAGAAAAGGAGAAGGTTCTAAGAAAGGTACAAAAGGAGCTAGATTAAACCCAAAACAAGAATGGATGATAAAAGTCCGACTCCAAAGGGCATTCTTAAGGGAACTAAAAAATAAAAAAATGCTAACCACGCAAGATTATAGATCCTTATTTAAGAAAGTTAAAGGAGGATTTTTTAGAAGTAAAAGGCATATAAAATTATACCTAGATGAGCAGGGATTAATAAATAAAAATGGCAAGAAAGAATAGAAATTATAGAAGGAAAGAAGAAGGAAAAACAGATTATGCAAGAAGATTAGAATTACTTAAATCTGGAAAGACTAGGTTAGTCATTAGAAAGAAATTAAACAATATAATTATTCAGTTTATCGAATATACCCCTAATGGAGACAAGACTATAGCAACATTTACTAAAATGAATATTAATAAATTAGGCTGGAAAGCACATGGGGGAAGTAGAGCATCAGCATACTTAATAGGTTTGCTGGCTGGATTAAAGACAAAATCAAAAGTTAAAGACTGTATACTAGATCTCGGATTACAAAAAAGCATACGTGGTTCATCAATATATGCCGCATTAAAAGGAGTTTTAGATGGTGGCATAAAAGTAGCCCATTCAGATACTATCCTGCCAAAAGAAGAGTTAATAAGAGGTTCAAATATCAAAGCTTATGCAGAGCAACTTTATCAAAATAAAGAAAGATATGGAAGACAATTCTCAAAATATCTAAAGAATAATCTAAGACCAGAAGAATTTGAAAAGCATTTTGATGAGATAAAAAACAAAATATTAGCAATTTAAAATGGCAAAATTAGAAGAAAAAGTAGAAGTATTGGAAGAGGCTATAAAAACGCCTGAAGAAGAGACTGGTATAAAAAAAATACAAAGAGAGTCTTGGAAACCAAAAACTGCTCTAGGTAAAAAAGTTAATGCCGGAGAGATAAAAAATATAAGCGAGATATTAGACAAAGGTATTAAGATTTTAGAAACTGAGATAATAGATATTCTATTGCCCAACTTAGAACTCGCTCTATTAGAAGTAGGTCAATCGAAAGGTAAGTTTGGTGGAGGTAAGAGAAGTATCTGGAGGCAAACTCAGAAAAAAACAAGAGAAGGTAACAAACCAAAATTCGCTACTATGGTTGCTGTTGGAAATAAAGATGGTTATGTTGGGCTGGGTTTTGGAAAAGCAAAAGAAACAGTCCCAGCTAGAGAAAAAGCAACTAGAATAGCTAAATTAAATATAATTAAGATAAGAAGAGGTTGTGGATCATGGCACTGCGCATGTAAATCTTATCATTCTATACCATTCCAAGTTGATGGAAAGTTAGGTAGTTCAGAAATAAAGCTAATGCCAGCACCAAGAGGTACTGGTTTATGTGTGCAAGATGAATGCAAAAAGATATTGGAGTTAGCTGGGATAACAGATATTTATTCAAAAACTAAAGGAAAAACAGCCACAAGGATTAATCTTTTGGGAGCATGTTTTGAAGCCCTTAAGCAATTAACGAAAATAAAAATTAAACCTGAGCATATTGATAAAAGTGGAATTTTAGAAGGAAGTTCAAAATGAGCAAGATAGCAGTGATCAGAATTAGTGGAAAAAACGACCTTAAAAAGGAAATAAAAGACACTTTCAAAATGTTGAGAGCATACAAGAAAAACAATTGTGTTGTATTAGAGAATACTCCATCAAATTTAGGTATGGTAAACAGACTTAAAGACCATATAACCTGGGGAGAAATAGACCAGGAAACATTTAAATTACTCCTTGAGAAAAGAGCTAAGCTTGTTACCAAAAAAATAACCATAAATGATTTCATAAAACAAAAATTAAATACAGATCTTAATACCTTTACAAAAGACTTTTTTGAATCTAAAAGAAAACTTAAAGATATTCCTGGAATGAAATTATTCTTTGGCTTACACCCTCCTATAAAAGGTTATGAAAGAAAAGGAACCAAAGTCCCTTTTTCTTTAGGAGGAGTATTAGGTTATAGAAAAGATAAAATAAATGATTTAATCAGAAGGATGCTATAAAATGTCAATCAATAAAAGAACTAAGAGATCAAGGCAGAGAGGATCCCATACCCATGGTTGGGGAGCGAAAAAGAAACATAGGGGAGCTGGCAATAGGGGTGGTAGAGGTATGGCTGGTACTGGTAAGAGAGCAGACCAGAAAAAACCTACTATAATGAACTTGTATGGAAATGAATACTTTGGAAAAAGAGGGTTTCTGGCAATAGAGGTGGTAGAGGTATGGCTGGTACTGGTAAGAGAGCAGACCAGAAAAAACCTACTATAATGAACTTGTATGGAAATGAATACTTTGGAAAAAGAGGGTTTAAATTACCGCAGAAAAAGCAAAAAATAATTAAAGTAATAAATATAGAAGATTTAGAACAAAAAGCAAACTCACTTTTAACAAAAGGTTTAGCAAAAAAAACCAGCGAATTTATAGAAATTGACTTAACAAAACTAGGCTATAATAAATTATTAGGAAAAGGGTTAATAACTAAGAAATTTAAAATCAGTGTCGAATCAGCATCTAAAAAGTCTATTGAGAAAATTAAAAAAGTAGGGGGAGAGGTAACAGCTCTAAATTTGGAATAAAATGTCCGCGATTCAAACATTCCTTTCTAATCTGCCAGAAGTTCGTGGTCCGGTTAATAAGTATCTGGGTTTTAAAATAAAATTAAAATGGACTTTGCTGATTTTAGTTACATTCTTTATCTTAAGCGTAGTTCCTTTATATGGTCTAGGGGAAAATGCCCTGCAACAGTTTGAATATTTATCATTAATATTAGGAGCAAGCTTCGGTTCTATAGTGTCTTTAGGTATAGGACCAATCGTAACAGCTTCCATCATCTTACAGCTGTTAGCTGGGTCAGGAATATTAAAATTAGATTTAACAACAGCCGAAGGTAAAAAGAGATTCCAAGGGATTCAGAAATTTCTTGCACTATTCTTTATTGTATTTGAAGCTTTAATCTATGTTTTTATGGGAGGTTTATCTCCAAGTCCTAGCTTAACAGGCGGGGCTTATTTAGGGATGCAGTGGATGCTTATCCTACAATTGATTATAGGAGGAGTTTTAATATTATTTATGGACGAAGTTGTACAAAAATGGGGATTTGGATCTGGAGTTAGCTTGTTTATTGCAGCAGGCGTATCAGCACAAATATTCATAAGAGCCTTCTCACCGTTAACATCAGCAGGAACTCTGGCACTAGGAACAGGACAAGCCCCAACAGGAGTTATATTTGTTTTAATCAATTCTTTAACTTCAGGAAATACAATCGGAGCTTCATTAGCACTAGCAGCTATTGCCTCAACGATCATAGTCTTCCTGATAGCTGTTTATGCACAAGCAATGAAAGTAGAAATTCCTTTAAGCTTTGGAAGAATTAGAGGGCATGGAATAAGATGGCCTCTGAAATTTATTTATACATCCAACATCCCAGTTATTTTAATAGCAGCTTTATTAGCGAATATACAATTGTGGGCTAGGCTGTTAGAAAGCTGGGGGCATCCTTGGTTAGGAACATTTGCAGGGAATGTCCCAATATCAGGCTTAGTAGCCTGGGTTTATTCTCCCAACATATTACAAAATATAATTACAGGATCTGCTACATCTACTACATTATTGCAGTCCTTGGTTTATACAGTCTTATTAATGGGCGGTTCTGTTTTGTTCTCTATCTTTTGGGTCCAAACAGCTGGAATGGATGCTAGATCTCAAGCAAAGCAGATAATGGCATCAGGATTGCAAGTGCCTGGATTTAGAAGAGATCAAAGAGTTTTAGAAAAAATACTTGACAGGTATATATCACCCTTAACTGTTATGGGCGCATTAACCGTAGGATTCCTAGCAGCGATGGCAGATTTATCAGGCGCTTTAACAAATGGGACAGGATTATTACTTGCTGTTATGATAATATACCAGCTTTATGAAGATATTGCTCAAAAGCATATGATGGATATGAATCCGGCTTTAAGAAAAGTAATGGGTGGTGGTTAAATGCCAATCAATGAAACCATAAGTAACATAACTATTGAAGAAAATATAGCATTGGCTCAAGTAGGTGGAGGATTTTTTAATTTCTTGAATAAATCTCTCAACTTTGTATTTGGAGATTTAGTAATATTGAATCCTTTAATTGGTTTGATAGTAGTATCGTTCATCTTAACTTTATTAATAACATTAGCTTATAAATTTCTAACAAAGCAACATTTAATGAAAGAATGGAAAGACACCTTAAAGGATTATCAAAAACAGATAAAAGAAAATAAGCACGACCATCAAAAAGTATTAGCACTTCAAAAACCAATGATGGAAGTGCAGATGAAATATATGATGCACTCTTTTAGGCCATTACTATTCACATTTCTACCTTTAATACTGGTATTTAACTGGCTAAGAACAGTTTTCCAAGGAATAGATTTAAATTTCTTGTGGTTTATAGATGGTTGGATATGGGTATATGTTATTGTATCTGTTATATTTAGTATGGTTATAAGAAAGATATTAAAGGTGCATTAAAAATGGTAAGAGGAAGATATAAATCGAGAACCTTCAGAAGAGTATACAAAAAACTCCCAGGAGGCAAGACTAAATTATTTCACTTAAAAAGAAAGCCATCTAAACATCAATGTGGAAATTGTGGGGCTGTATTAAAAGGGGTTTTAAGAGAAAGGCCTTATATAATGAGGAATACTGCTAAAACAAGAAAAGTGCCGTCAAGAGCATTTGCAGGAAATTTATGTTCTAATTGTATGAGACAAACACTAAAACAAAGAGCAAGGTTAATGTAAAATGGTATTAGACATAGGCAGAGTCTGCATGAAAATAGCTGGAAGAGACAGTAACAAGATAGCTGTAGTCATAAAAAAATTAGACGACAACCATGTTCTGATAGAAGGTAATGTTAGAAGGAAAAAATGCAACATAAAGCATTTAGAGCCTTTAAATAAAATCCTAAAGATAAAAGAAGAAGAAACTGGAGACAATATTAGGGAATTACTAGAAAAAGAGGGGTTTAAAATAGATAAGAAAGGTCAAAAAAGGGAGAAAAAACAGATTTCTAAAAAATAAATATGGCAGAGGAAGAATTACAGAAAAAATATATTGAACTGCAGACAAAAGAGCATCAGCTGCAAAGAATTAATGAACAATTAACTAATATCTTGCATCATATAGGGGAATTAAAAGTTGTGGAAGACACTTTGAATGAAATAAAAAAAACTAAAGAAGGAACAGAGGTATTAGTTCCATTAGGAAGCGGAATTTTTGCAAAAGCAAATCTAAAAGATAATAAGAAACTTAATATTAGTGTTGGCTCTAAGGTTAATGTTGTTAAGAGTCTAGATGAGACAAAAGATCTTGTTAATAAGCAGATAAAGAACATGGGAGACCTAGCTTTGGAAGTGGAGCATAATATGCACGAAGTGTCTAAAGATATGCAAAATATCCAGCAAGAACTCCTAAAAGGTATGCAAGAAGTAGATAAGAACTAATTATTTATATAAAATCCTTTTCCATTATTTAATATAGATATTTAGTTCTGCATATATTTTATACACAAACTATATAAATATTCTTCTCTTTTAAGCAAAAATGGGTGTTAATTGCTTAGATTATTATTCCAGAAAAGATATACAAAAGGCTTTAGTAGAATCTGCTGTAAATAGGGAAGTTGCAGTAATGTTTAATGCTGAAACCTTTGGGAGAAGGCCTGATATTCTGCAATTTGAAGATGATGTTCTGACATTGGCTAAACAAGGGGCTACAAGCTTCCACTTGTCTGTAGAGCAATGGTCAGATCCATTAAGACTAAAAAGTGGGATGACCCAAAGAGAATTAGACGACTTAAGAATAGGCTGGAGCTTGATTCTAGATTTAGATACAAAATTCTTAGAGTATGCAAAAGAAGCAGCCCTGCTTTTAGTAGAAGCTTTAAAGTTTCACGATATAAATAATATCTCTATTAAATATTCAGGCTCTACTGGTTTTCATATAGGGATTCCATCAAAAGCATTCCCAGAAACTGTGTTTAATAAAAAAACTAAATTATTATTTCCTGAGGGCGTTAAAGTTATAGGCTCTTACTTGAAAGATCTAATAAAACCGCATTTATCAGAAAGAATATTGTCCTTAACATCTCTAAAAGAAATAGCAAATGCTACAAACAAGCCTGAAGCAACATTAATTAAAGATAAACAATTTGATCCTTATACAGTTATCAATATAGACCCAGCATTAATCTCCAGCAGGCATATGATAAGAGCAGCTTATTCTATTAATGAAAAAAAAGGCCTGGTATCGCTCCCATTAACTGAATCTGAATTGAAGAATTTTAAGATTGCTAAAGCAAAACCTGAAAATGTCTCATATGAAATAAAATTCTTGGATGAATCTAAGCTAAAAGAACCAGAAGCATCCAGTTTAATAATACAAGCATATGACTGGATGTCAAAAACTAAAAAAGAAGAACCATTAAAATTGAACCAAAGTAAGTATATTTTACCAAAAATAGCAATAAAAGATGAGAAATACTTTCCTAATTGTATTAAACTGATATTAAAAGGCGTTGAATCAGATGGGAGAAAAAGAGCAGTTTTCATCCTTATTAACTTCCTGCAAAGTATGGGTTGGAATATTAATGAGATGGAGAACTTCTTATTGGAATGGAACAAAAAAAATTATGAACCTTTAAGAGATGGTTACATAAAAGCGCAAGTTGATTGGAATAAAAGGCAAAATAAAGCAATAATGCCTCCAAATTGTAGTAATGAAATGTATTATTCTAGTCTAGGTGTTAAATGTCCTGAGAATATCTGCAGTAAAGTAAAAAATCCTGTAAATTATGCTATGAGATTATTAAAACAAAAAGACGAGCCTGTTAAAAGGCCTAAAAAAAGAAGATATAACAGATCAGATTAGTCTCAAAATTTTATTAAAACTCTTATTATCAAGATTTTTCTTATAACCCTTTAGTAGTTCTATGAAATCATTCTCTTTAACTTTAATTAATTTCCTCCTTAATAAGAATTGGCAAAATTGAGTAACATTTTTAGGTTTGTTGCTTTTGTAACACCTTTCAAAATCTAATAAAACAACTTTTTTGCCGATTATAATATGCTTTAGAGGCTTGTGCATCTCTTTTTTATTTACTTTTAACTTATCCATAATCCTAAGCTGCCTAAAAACCTCTTTTAAAATCTTAGATGCCTCTTTTTTACTAGCTTTTTTAAGAAAGTCCAGTATGTACTTACCTTCTACAAACTCATAAACTAGCGCTTTATTCTTAAAAAAAACAACCTTCGGTCCTATTTGATAGGGATTTAACTTTTTCAACCAAAAATATTCATTTTCTATAGCACTCTCAGCATTACTTGTAGGCCTCTTTACTTTAATAGCAACCTTTCTCTCTTTATACGTACCTGTATAAACTACTCCTCTTTTCCCTTTAGAAAAGAATTCTATACCCTGGATTGGCAAATTAAGCATGAATATAGAAAAGCTTTTATATCAATATATAAACTTTATTCTTAAATCTAGAGGTTAAACTACTATGTATAAAAAAAGAGGGATTTTATTAATACTTTTAATATCAATTTTACTTTTAGCAGCAAATACTTTAGCGCAAGAACAATCTATAGCAGAAAAAGGGTTCCAATGGCTTAATTCTAAAGTTGTAGACGGCTCATGGAACAGCAATGTTTTTGATACATCCATAGCCGTAATTGCTTTACAAGAGGCTGGTTTAAGCTTTAATGCTGAACAAGGTGCCAACTGGCTTTTAACACAGCAAGACTCTCTAGGCTGTTTTCCTAAAGGTGATTGTAAAGTAAAAGAAACTGCTTTTGCTGCTTATGCTTTAGATATAACAAATAAAGATAGTTCTAAGGCAGTTGATTGGTTATTAAATACAGCACAAACACCAACACCAACCGTAGGAAGATGGTGGTTACAAATAGCAACAACGACAGCTGGTTCTTGTTTATTAACTTATCAAGAAGCTAATGTTACATTTACTGAAAATATAACTATAGAAAATAATAGGATTGCAAACTGCAATAATAATCCGTGGTTTGATCTAAGATCTTGCATACCAAATAATCCTTTAGCTAGAAATCCATCATTAGAATTTAATGTAGATTGTAGTTCATTACCAGGATCACCAATAATTTCCTTAATATATAATAGCGGTGCTTCTTATTATATCTTGCAAGAAGATCATAAATCCTCCGCCTTAATAGATGTGGATAGCGGATGTTGGGGTATAACAAAAAGAGCAAATTGTGATTATGAAACCTCTTTATATGCAACTTACGCTCTAAATAAAATTGGAGTTTTACCTGGATCTATAATCTGGTTAAGGGATAATTATCAACCTTCAATCTCATTACATAACTCAATACTAGCTTTAACAACTGGAAAACAAAATTATATCAATGCTTTAGTTCAATTACAAGAAGCTGATGGGTCATGGAACAAAAATGTATACCAAACATCATTTTCAACTTTAGCATTAAAAGGATCTCAACAAAGTGAACAATTAGCAAAAGCAATTGGCTTCTTAAAATCACAGCAAAGAGAAGATGGATCCTGGAACAACGATGTTGTTGATACATCATTAGCTTTATTATCCGGATTCACAGAAGAAAGAGTAGCTTGTGGAGACGGATTCTGTGATAAGGGAGAAGAAGTAAGTTGTCCGCAAGATTGTCAAGCACCAGCAGAAGGCCAATTAGAGGTGTGCTCTAATAGTGTAGATGACGATGGCGATGCATATATAGATTGTGATGACCCAGATTGTGTTGGTGATATAGCCTGTGAAGAAGTGGAAATATGTAGTGATGGAATAGATAATGACTTTGATACTTTAATAGATTGTGATGACTCGGACTGTATAAGAAATCTAGCTTGTGAAAAAACAGAAGTATGCAACGACGGACTAGATAATGATGATGATGGAAGAATTGGAAATATGTAGTGATGGAATAGATAATGACTTTGATACTTTAATAGATTGTGATGACTCAGACTGTATAAGAAATCTAGCTTGTGAAAAAACAGAAGTATGCAACGACGGATTAGATAATGATGATGATGGATTAGCAGATTGTGATGACTTAGATTGCGAATTTTATGAATCATGTCCACTGCAAAAAGAAAAAACTAGTTTGTTGTGGCTATGGATACTATTAATATTATTAGTAATGGCAGGAGTGTTATTTTACTTCTACAAAAAAGATCCAGAAACATTCAAAAGGAATATAAAGAAACCTTTTACTAAAGGATTCTGGAATAATCTCTTCAAGAAAAAGCCACCTATAAGACCCCAGCCTCAATATAGCTATCCACAAAGACCTTACCAACCTCAACAACCAGTATATCCGCAATATCAAAGAAGAACAAAAACCGAAGATGAATTATCAAAATCCCTCCAAGAGGCAAAAAAGCTTCTCTCCAAAAAATAGAGACCTAGTTTTAATAACTTTAATGTTTCTATTACTTTTACCTTCAATAAATGCACAAGAAGATATTCAGTTAAAAATTAGCAAATTAAGCTATGAAGCAGGAGAAACAATACAGGCAGAGTTAATCTTCTCTAAGTTGCCAATCAGAAATTTTGATATATCTTTAGTTAAGGATAATCTAAAAATACCTATTGGAGCTATAGTTATAAAATTAACAGACAAAAGAAACTTTCTTTACTTCGATATCCCATCTAACGTAGAAAAAGGAAATTATGACCTAAAAATAGATAATGTTATCTTTTTAATTGATAATAATCTTATAGAGAATTCTGCATCAGAAAAAATCTTCATTAACAATATAAATCCAGCTTTTTATTGGCTAAAAGGACAAAAGAAAGAGGCTCTGGAAGATATTCTTTATTCAACATCATCTTTAGCTAAAGCTGGTTTAAACCCTTTATCTTCCCAATTATTAGAGCAGCAAGACCCTCTAGGATGCTTTCCTAAAGGTGATTGTAAAGTAAAAGAAACTGCTTTAGGCATAATTGCATTAAATGCTCTGAATTTAGAAACAACAAAAACATTAAACTGGTTACATGGAGCTCAAAATGAGGTTTCTTTAGGAACTTTTAAGGTTGTGATAACCTCAGGAGCTAATGCTTGCCAAGTAAATCAAAATGCTGTTAATTTTGAACAGGGTATTGGAGAAGTAAGTGTAAGTGGAGAAACTCAACTAGCTGTAAATTGTTCTTCACAACCATCAAATATAAAATTAGTTCATACATATTTAGGAAATTCATATGAATTAGCTTCAACTAATGAAAAAGAAATAGTCTTTAATATTAAGGATAATGGATGTTTTGGAGCTTCATATAAATCAGCTTGTGATTATGAAACCTCTTTATATGCAACTTACGCTCTAAAAAAACTAAATAAAGATACACAGAAATCCTTATCTTGGTTGCAACAAAATTATGACGAATTCACAACATTGCATCACGCATTCTTGTTGTTAATTGATAATTTTCAGTATTCAAGAGAATGGTTAATCAATAATCAAAAAAGTAATGGTGCATGGAGTAAAAAAGCACTATCTATAGATAATACAGAAGATCTATTAACAACCTCAATTGCATCACAAGCTTTGAAATCAGCTGCATATGGAGAAAATGGTTTAAACTGGTTAAAAGATAGAGAGAATCTAAACAATTGGGATAATAATCTATTGCTTACATCAAAGATATTATTCTTTGCCTTCCAAGACGATAAATTAGAAACTTCTTTATCACTAAATCCGGGAGTATTAGCAGTATTCAAAGATCAAAAAGACCAGGCAAGGTTAACCTTATCTAATAAAGGAAATGTTCCTATAAATATAATCATAAAATCCCCTAAAGAGATAACTGTTGATAAGAATAGCCTGACTTTAGGCGCTTTAGAAACAAAGAGCCTGTTTTTAACAATAGATACAGAGGTTGTAAAAGAAAGTGCTATAGGATTGTCTTATGGAAATAAGTCATATACTATACCAGTTTTAGTAAGTGACGAGCTTTTATCTTATGTAACTAATCCGTTAAGATTCATTTCAGATAAGTCCTCAGTTACTTTTTCAATAGAATCTAAAGAAACAAAAGAAGGGGATATAAAATTCAAAAACTTTGGGGGGGATATATTAACAGATGTAAAGTTAGAACTTTCTGGTGATTTAGCGGATATAATAACATTAAACACAGATTCCTTCTCAAAAATAGATGTAAATGAAACTAAAGAAGTATTTACAAGAATAAACAAAAACAAAGATGCCAAATTAAGCCGGTATGCTGGAAACTTAACGCTTACATCAAAAGAAGGTTATTTATCTACATTAGCTATAGAAGTTATACTAACAGATCTTGAAGATACATCTATAATACCAACCTCTCCAGAATTAGAAGGATTTGAAACTGAAGTTGTTGAAGAAGAAGCTAATGAAACAATTCCAACAGAAGAGATTACACCAAGAAGATCTGCGTTACCTACAATCTTAATAATAGTCTTTATCCTGGTAGTAGCTTTAGTAAGCTTCTTAATTATCAGAAAAAAGAGAAAGAAAAAACCAACGAGAGTAGAAGTTACTTATCCAAAACCTACAGAAAGTGAAAGGTTTAAAGAACATCTAAGGAAGTTAGAGGAATTAAAGAAATAACTATTTCTTATCATCTTTAAATTTGTCCAGTTCTCTTTGTAGTAAAATCGTCTTTGCATTAACGTTTTTCAAAGCCATATCATACCTATGTAATTGAGCCAATAAATCATTCAGGAAACTACTCAATTTGCCAAACTCCAAATTTAGATTTTCAGGTTCCAAAATCTCAACTGAGGAGGGCATAAAGTCGAAGCAGAAATTTAACAGCCTCATAACATTGCCAAACTCGATTTCTAATTCAACAAAAGCAGAATATAAGTTCTTCACTTCTCCTAATTCCATATTCTCAGCAGAACCTATTTCTTGATTAACTATTTTAATGCCTTTTTCGTCTTTTATCTTATCAAGAACAGTCTTTAATGTGCTATCAACATGCTCTTTTGGAGCTCCAACTATCTCCAATATAGCGTTAGCTAAAATCTTTTGTTCATCCATAAATGCTTTAAAAAGAATTAAACTTAAAAAGGTTTCTATAGAATCTTTCTTATAAGCAACTGTATTATCACCAATATTAAAACAAAATTAAAAAATAGCATAGCGCTTCTTTGAGCCTTTAATCCACTGGAAGTGTATAAAACAGAATCATTTCCATAAGCAATATCAAAGTTATCACTTGTATCAGCTACACTATTACCTACAATCTTAATAGATTTAGTTAAATCTTCAGTAGTTTTTCTATCTTCTTTTTTTACCTTAACTTTTAAATTATATTCTCCTTCTTGATTAACAACGTTCTTAAGTGCTAAAGTGGCACTGCTTTCCCCTGGAATCTTTATAGTCTGCTTATTTCCTTCTTTATCGCCGCTATAGCTCTTTTTCCCTCTATAAACATAACTCCAGGCTTCATACACTTTACCCTCTTTGTCATTATTTCTAATAAGAAGAGTAGTTATACTTGGCTCACCGATTAAGACCTCATCATCAGACGAGATTAAATCATAATCAATGCTTTTTTTATTCTCATCTTGTTGAACTTCTATGGTGCCGCATAATGATTTCGTTATACCTTCTACTTTAATCTCATATCTATCTACAGCGTCTAACCCTTCTATTATAACATCATATAAGCCGTCTTTAAACTCGCTGTTGCAGTTAGGAAATATTTGCAAAGGAACAGTAAAGGTATTATTCGTATATCCTTCATCAACATTAAACTTTGTTTTCTTACTTATATCTTCCTTATCATTTTCTATCCATAAACTTATGCTTGTCTTTGAAGAGTTTCCCTTGTATACTGCAACCTTTACCCTTAATGTATCTCCAAATTTAGCTTTTTCATCCTCTCCTAAATAGACCTTGTCTATTGATAATGTAGAATCTAAAAAAGATTCGTTGTAGATATTTACTTCATCAGGTGTTGGGATGGTTTGATACCAATTATCTCCTAACCTAGACCAACTACCGCCTTCAACAGAATTACTATAGCTTACCTCATCTAATAGATTATCATTAAAATCATATATCCTTATCCTTTCATAACCATCATTGTTCAAAAAGCCACTGCTATATCTAGGATATATTACTAAGTAAGCTTTACTTTCTATTAGAGTACTGCCTAATGTATTTGTATCAGATATAAAAACTTGGTGGCTATCAGAATCATCTTTAAAATAAAAATTAACTAAGTCAAGGTCTTCATTACCATCATTATAAAGCTCTATAAATTCTCCATTTGGTTTGTCATCGTCATCATATCCGTTAGGATCAGGCAGAAATTCATTAATTTTAATAACAGAATAATCATTACTGGAACTCTCATTATTTTCATTAATTCTTCCTGGTGTTGCATTGCTCTCCTGCCAAACATCATTAATCAATGTCCACGTATTTCCTCCACTTACTCCATGATAAGTTATATTATTTATGATATAATTATTAGCATCGTAAAGAGTTAGCCTTTCACCATTATCATTTAATCCATTTCCAATAGCATCACTATCAACGTACAACCAGATAATATTTTCTCCAACATCAAAATTATGGAAAACTCTGCTATCCCCATCTATAATCAAAGCAAAACTATTGCCAGGAATAGATATATCTATACTGCCTGAAGAGCTTTCCATATTATCATTTGAATTATTATCAGATATAGTCCATCCAGAGATATTTACAGAGTTCGTACCATCATTATAAAGCTCTATCCACTCGCAGATAGAATCAGGACAATTAGGACTCGCCATAATCTCATTTATACTAATATCAGCAGAAACACTATTAGAAAAGATTGCTAGAAAAGAAATTATCAATAAAAAAAGTATACTAATCTTTGCCATCACTCTTTATTATGTCATCCAAACTTATTATATAAAACCTTTCTCTTATATGCAATCTATTAGTTGCCTCGCCAAAGGCATTTTTATAATCCATGCAAACAATGAGATTTTTAGGGTTTTTAAGTCTCCTGTCTTCAAAGAACTTAAATAGATCGTCATAATTCTGGTTTCCCATCAGCTCATATCTATCATACTTTTTATTATGTCTTATATTTTTACTTTTAGCTGAATCGCATAGTTTCTTATAAAGTTTATTGGTAATACTATAATTACCTTGAATAACTACTATTCTATCTTCGCTTAGTGCAGCTTCTAAAGCCCCCCTTACAAGATCATCTATCCACCAATCTAAAGAAACCATACTAAAAATAATTAACCAGAAATAGTGCTATATAAATTTGATGTTATCACAAAATATATTTTACTAAAACTTACTTTTCTATTAACTCATTAAATACCAACCCTTTTCTATCAACTAATTTTAAAGAGACAGCATAGTTCCCGCCCTTGCTTCTATCTAAGTCATCGGGATTTAAGAAGGACCATTCTAAGTTATCATACCTTATCCCAACCCAAGGTTCCGCCCCAAATTTCCTAGCAAATTCTTTTAATTCTTTTATTTGTTGATTATCGATATTTCAATAAATACTTATCTATGGAAAATGCTCTAATTGTGATATTATCGATAATAGGAATTTTTGGGATATATTATGTTTTGTTTGGAAGAAAATTTTATAAAAAGCATGATTTATAATTCATTAAGCAGCTTTATCACCCTTTCTTTGCCTAAAGCTAAGATAAAATTAGCTAATTTCGGTCCTTTTCTCTTGCCAATTAAAGCTAAATAAGCCCCTTCAAAAAAATCAGTATTCTTTATCCCAGCTTCTTCACAAATATTATAAAATTCATTAAATAAGCTTTGGTTATCATAATTATTTTTCTCTAGCTTTCCTTTTAAAAGATTTAAAGCTCCTTTCTGTTTACTGCTGAGCATCTCTTTAATCTCCTCACCTATCTTAACATGAACTTTAAACTTCATCTCCTCTGGAGCATATTTTTGTATCCAATTGTAGGCACATTGTGCTCTGACTTTAACACTCTTATCATTATAGCCTTTCGTAGCCTTGACTAAATCACCTCCGTATATTTGTGCTAATACAGTTAAATGTCTAAATCCAGGTTGTTCAGGAAATTTCTTAGGAATATTTATGCAAGAGAGCTCGTAAATCCTTTTTTGATTCAACTTCTCTTTTTCATTACCAACAGCCTGCTCATCAAAATAAATCCTTTCACATTCATCAAAATCTTCATATAACTGTAAGACATCTAAATCAAAGCTTATAGAGAACTCCTTTCCAGGTTTTGTTCCAGCAAATAACCACCTCAAGACCTTAGGCTCGTATATTTCCAAAACTTCTTTTGGTGTTGTTATAACGCCTTCAGAGCTTGAAAATTGTCCGCCGCCTTTAATGCTTATCCATTCATAAAGCTGATAAGTTGGTGCATCCCTGTTCCAGATTGCTTTAATTATTTGTTTCCCAGTATCATAGCTCCCGCCGGGAGTAGAATGATCCTTTCCACCAGGCTCAAAATCTACTTTTTCATAATTCCATCTCATAGGCCAGTCCAATCTCCATGGTAGCTTTACTATTCCTCTTTTGCTGAAATCAACTTCATCAGAATAACCGCAATCACACTCATACTTTATCTTAAAATCTCCGTCATAACCCAAAACCTTAGTGCTGTCTTTACCGCACTTTTCACAATAGACCGTTAAAGGAATCCAGTCTTCTTTTAATGGCTCTTTTCTATATTTGTTTAGTATCTTTATTGCCTGGTCTTTATTATTTAATGCCCTCCTAATTTCTTTAGCATACTTACAACTACCATATACCTCACTTTGCCTTATATACTCTACATCAAAACCTAAACCTTCTATGCCTTTCTCTAATTCTTTCTCAAAATGTAATGCATAACTTTCATGGCAATTAAAAGGATCAGGAACATTTGAAATGGGCATTCCTATGTAATCTACCCATTTTTTGTCTACATTAGGAGGTATCTTTCTAAGCCTATCAAAATCATCCCAAGAATAAAGAAACTTAACTCTTTTCCCTTTTTTTTGTAATGCTTTAGCAATCAGATCTGTGGTTATTATTTCTCTAAAGTTACCTATATGTATTGTTCCAGAAGGAGTTATACCAGAAGCACAAACATAACCAGATTTATTTCCCTTTTCTTTTATCACTCTTTCAGCAGCCTTATCAGCCCAATGCATGTCCATCTTTATAACCAATTTTTATAACTTATTTAAGCCTTTCTCAAGTAGCAGTATATATTGATTTCTGTCTTTAAACTTAAGTTCTATCTTTTCTATTAATCTAAAATTATACCTTTTTGCATTATCAACCAATTGTTCTATAGAGCTGCATAAAAAGACACACATTCCGTTATTTTTTAAGAGTTTATTTAATCTATCAAATAGTTCTTTATAAATTCTTTCTACTTGACCAGTTCCTATTCTTTTAGTAGTACAAGGAACATTGCTGAGGACTTTATCAATCTCACCTTCCCCAATTTTATTATCTAATAAGTTATAATTAACAAATTCACTGTTAACTTTAGCAATTTTTGCATTAATTCTGCAGCTTTTTAAGTACCCTTCTCTTTTATCTGCTCCAATTACCCTGCACTTTTTATAAAAACCAGCCTCAATGCAAATAACTCCATCACCGCAAAAAGGATCTAATAGGACTTCATTATCTTTTAGGTTGCTTAATCTGAGCATACAGTAAGCTAAACAAGCATTAATGCTAGAAGAATGAACTTTAATCCTATAACCTCTTTTACTTAACCTTCCTGTTAAATCTATGCCGATAAAACATTTATCATTGAAGATATCTACATAGATTATCTCTTTTGGTTGTTTAAAATCAACTTTCTTATTGAATTTTTCAAAGATTATATTTCCTATAATCCTGCCAACATCAACACTATTAAACTCGTGTTCCCCAATCCTTTTGCAATCTATCCTAAAGGTATCTTTAACAGAACTAAAGTCACAGTCTGCTATATTATCTTCAAACTCATCTATGTTATTAAAGTTAAACTCTTTAATTAATCTTAAAACCCTTTCAACGCTCCTTAAATCTTTAAAATTCTTCTTTTTGCTATTAAAGATAACCTTCCCTTTATCTTTACCGATCACCTTTCCATTAACAACCTCTTTGATTTCTTCACTAGCAACATTCTCTAATCCATCTAATGTTATCCCTAAATAAGTCACTTTACCTCAAACCCTTTCTCGTATTTTACTTCTTCTTCCTTAACATTTACTTTTTCTACTTTGCTCCCAACAGGCCCTTTATTACAGTAACTTAACATCTTCTCAATATCTTTATCATCGCCTTCAAAAACAGCTTCAACAGCTCCATCTAAAGTATTTCTAACCCACCCATTTATCTTTAATCTTAAAGCTAGTTCTTTAATGTTGGCTCTAAAGAAAACGCCTTGAATATGGCCATAGATAAAAATATGTATCCTTTTCATAAATAATAAAAGAAATTGCTCACCTTCAAAATTTTTTTAAAAAAAGAAAAAAGAAGGGCTTACTTATATGATATAGCCCAGATATCTTTTAAAGCAACTACTATTCCTGCCGGTACTACCAGAGCTAATAATCCAGCAAAGATACCTTCTAAGTAAGGTCCTATAATATTTACACTTACTAATTGACTACCAGCAAAAGCAATAATTACCAGGGCTACTGCAGCCAATAGAAAATCTTTACTCTCTTTTCCAGCTACATTAGTGAATCCAACAATAAGACCCAAAACTATCAATAAAGAAAGTAGCCAGCCAGAAGCTACATCTCCCATAAAGCTTCCTACTAATCCTAGAATTAATGCAATAATAATACCAACGATAAAAGCCCATGATGAGCCACCTTGGTTATTCTTAACAACCACTATTCACACCTCCTTTTTTAATAAATATTACTAAATAAAAATAATTGATAATGCTATTTAAACCTTTGCTTACTACTAAAAAAAAGTAAAAAAATTAGTTTCTAGCTAAGGAAAATACACTCTTCAAAGCCACAATTATTGTTGCTGGTACAAATAACGTTAAAATAGCAGCTAGCATTCTTGATACAACTGGCATAGCTCCTAATACGCTACTACCTAGCGCAGAAACAATAACCAGAACAGTTCCAGCCATTAAAAATGGCATAACCTCTTTATCAGTTACATTTAGCAGTCCTATAACTAATCCTAAGATTAGAAGAGCAACAGTTATTGTCTGATTTATAGACCCGACAGCACCTAGCACCACAGCTAAAACAACACCGATTAAGAAAGACCAGCTTCCTATTATACTACCTTTTTTAGCCATTAATCAGCACCTCCTTGATGATTACTCTACTTTAGAGATATAAGGTATTTAAAGATTTCTTATTCAATTTTATAACTTAGTGGGAGTTAAACAATCCTAGCAACATAAATATTATTTTGGTTTTCTAATATTTCTACCATAACCTTATCATTAATATTTTTATTGCAATTATTAATGCTTATGGCCCTGTTTCTTCCAACTCCAATCATTTGTCCAGCTAACCAGCCTTTAGATTTAATATTAATATATAATTTTTCTCCCACTTCTAGTTCTGTAATTAACCTATTTGTTTTATGAATACTAATATCTTCTTTTATCTCATCATTATTCTGTCTTAAACTAATATTAAATTCCTTTTCCCATTTCTTTAATTGTTCATTAAATTTCCAATAATTAATAATCTTAACACCCTTAGGCTTTCTGCTATATTTGTAAACTTCAAATTTTTGCAACCCGATTCCAGCGTTAAGTTCCTTGCAGAGTTTTATTATCTTGGGTATTTCCTCATCATTTAAACCTTTAATCCAAACAGGTGTTAAAAATAATTTTATTTTACTCTTGCTTACCAGCCTTAACATATCCATGACATATTCAAGGTTATAATTTTGCATACCAAATAATCTTTTTGCCAGCTCCTTTTCTGTGCTATGAAAACTAACATTTAATTGATCCAATCCAGCTTTTTCTAATTTGTTGATTCTGTCTTCACTAAGTAAGGTCCCATTAGTAACCATGCTGATCTTACCAACATTTTCAATCTTCTTTAAACCTCTGACTAATTCCACTATTTCCTTGTACATCATTGGATCGCCTACAGAATCAATGAAAATATTTATCTTTCCACCTTTAGCTTTAACAATTTCTTTAACCCAATCAAGTAAATAATCCAGCTCGATATAATAGTCTGTCTTATGGAATTTTGAATATGGGCCGCCATCTGTTGAGCAAAAACTACAATTCATATTACATGAAGAAGTAGGCCTAACTTGTATCGTATCTGTTCCTCTGTCGATGATGCCAAAGGCTATACATCCAACTAAAGGAACCCCAGATTCTCTATTAATCTTAAC
>Ga0209542_10007605_pt1 | contig 20538 bp, 25 predicted proteins | sample RifCSPhighO2_01_FD_184028 | JGI IMG/M metagenome (GOLD analysis project Ga0209542, IMG submission 184028) | Soil microbial communities from Rifle, Colorado - Rifle CSP2_plank highO2_0.1 (SPAdes) (version 2) | ecosystem: Environmental > Terrestrial > Deep subsurface > Rock core/Sediment ...
CTCATTAATTCCCGCCCCTTCCCTCAACTCTGTTGAGCCTCTTCTCAACGACTTCCATTCTTTCAGAGAGGTTGTTCAGCTTCCTGTAGATGCTTTCTATCTTGAACTCAACATCTTCAACTTTGTTCTTAAGCCATGTTGCATTTGTTTCGCCGATTAATTCAGCTGCACCGGCTTCATTTGAGCCTGAGGAGCTGGATGAACTGTCCGATGCTGAAGCTGCAGAAGCCAGCCCTGAAAGGAAGTCAAGAACTCCTCCGCTTCCTGAAGATGATGCTGAACTGCTCGTTGCTCCAGTCAAATCAGCGTATCCCTGGGAGTCTGTCATTGTTGCCGCTTTTTTGGGAATTGCGCGGGGCTTAAATATCCCGCGCCTTTGCAATTCACTTAAATCCACAATTCCTACATCGCTTCCGTCTCTTTTCTTTCTAAACCAGGCCATAATAATATAACACAGAAGAGACTTTTAAATATTACCTATATTCTCTATCTTCTTTTTTATCTCTTCCAAACGTTTTCTGTAATTTTCAAGCAAACCCATTGGCAACTCAAGGAATTTCATCTTTAATTCTAATGCTTTAAACAGGCTCCTGTCAATTTCTTTGACATGATATCTTCCTCTTTCAAGATTTTCTCCTTCAATATCTTTCTCTATCTTATTAAAATGCATTTCAATCTCTTCTTTGAGGCTCTCGATTCCTTTCTTTAGCCTTTTAGCTCTTTTAGCCATTTTTCACTAATCTTAAGCAGGTTTAAAGCGCTGTCTGTAGGTATGCCAATATCTCTCTCATCATTCTTTATTCTTTCATATGCAGAATATGCTTTCCGCCCTACTATTTCCAGAAAGTCTTTTTTTGAAAAAGATTTATTCCGGATAATTATTCTGATTAAATAAATCTCTCTAAGCCTTAAGACTAGGGAATAAATTATCCCGTCAGGAATTTTCATCCCCTGGCTCCGGCACGTTTCTACAGCATCCTTATTTATCCTAATTATTCTTTTTATTTCCCTTAGAGCTTTCTTGTAGTTAAACCGGGGCATGTTCTTTCTTGCATTCTCAATAAATTCTTTATTAATTATGGGCTTGGCTTCCATAATGGCACTTTGGTAAGCAATGCTTGTGGGGAGATTTTTAAGAAGATTCTTTTTCGAAACCAGCAATATCTCATAGTTTCCCTCTTTCACCAATCTATTAGTGTTTGCAGTTATTGCAAGCAGGTCTATGTCACTCTTTGGCTCATTTTCGCCCCTTGCATAGCTTCCATAGAGGTAGAGGCCTATGATATCTGCATTTAATCCAAGCCAGACGAGCTTGCTGACAGCCTCCGCGGAAATTTCCTTGATTGAGGGCTGGTATAGAGTAACAACTACTTCTTTATTTAGCCAGTGTCTCGGCAGCAATACTCCTGCACTCGTCCCGACTTCGCGGGTTTGCTTTATAATAGTTTCCATTATAATATATTATAATGTTGATTTATAAATGTTTGCGTGATGAAAAAATAAAATTCCGTGAATCATTGCTAATATTTATCTATTATGATAACTACCAAGCCGCTCATCATTATCTTTATATATCATACTATCGTCAAGTAATTATGGCTGTAAAGAAGCTCACCATAAAAGAGGTTGAATCAAAGAGGAAGAATATTGACAATGTTCCCAAGATAATGGCTGTTGTGAGGCCTGATGATTATGCTACAGAAAAAAAAGATGTTAAAAAAGCAATAAAATCCAATGGTCCTTACATTGCCCTTGATTCTGCCAAGGGGCAGACCGACGAGGAGCACAAGATAGTCTATGATTCTTCTTCGGAAACCCTTGAGCCGATTTATTTCTGGGTTCTGGACATGATGAATAGCATGTTTTCAGGAAAAGTAAAGAAAATAATTGACAATTTTGCTTCCACGGCGGGAAGCGGGCACTTTTCAGAGCTTCAGGGAAAGGCAACAAGAATGCACGAGGAAGCGATGAAGATGATGCAGACCATAGGAATCCTGATAAAGAGCATAATAAATCTTGTTTATGACCTGAAGGACTTCCATATAAGATTCTCACACTACGACGCAGCAGGCTCCGATGATGAATCCAGGACCAAGGCAGGAATTCTGTCCTTAAAGCAGATATGGATGGATAATGTTGATGTGAAGAGGGGAAATACTTCAATCAAGGCCATGGCTGCCCAGTTTGGATATGCTACTTTAATTGATGCTTTCATGGCGGCAAACTCTATAGAAGATGCAAGGAAATTGGACTTGAATGAAAGAGTAAAGAAGATTATTGAGCAGAGAGTCTTTGAATTCTTGAAATGGAAGGAGCTTTCTGAAGCCGAGCTTAGAAAGAGGTTTGAGATTGAAAAAACATACCTTAAAAATCAGATTAGTTCGCTTAAGATGTACACAAGGTGGGCAAAGCCGTACTTGAGGGCGGCTTCACAGCTTGAAATGAAAAATCTGGATGATCCTGCTTTGGTAACAGCATTCAACACTATAATTCTTCAGCTCACAATTATGGGGAGGAAGGAGTTTGACATTGAAGACGCCATTTACAAGGGCCAGCTTCATGAAAGGTTTTCAAAGAGAAGGGCAAAGAAAATGCGGAAGTTTTATTCCTGCGTTCTCATTGACTTTTACTTCAGGGGCATTCCTCAAAAAGCAGGGCAGAATTATGTTTTCGGAGGAAGGTCTGAAGTAACATTCAGGGCTTATACTTTAAGTGAAGAAGAGCTGGCTCTGTTTGACAAAATGCTTAACGAAAGCGACATAAACGAAGCTCTCGCCCTGGCTGAAGGGATGACTGATGAGAGTTTAGAGCAATTAAGGAAGGACCTTGAGTATTTTCTGGGAAAGGATTTTGCGGAAGGCGACGGCGAAGATAATGATAAGAAAAGCAAGAAGAGCGCCTTTTCTGATTTTGCTGAAAGCTTCAGTTCTTTCAGGAATTTCTTTTCTTTCGGCTCAAAGAAAGAGAAGGGAGAGGAGGTCAAGTTTGGAGAAGTCAGGAAAGACAATAAGTATGAAAAAGAAGTCCGTGGGCTGGCTCAAAAAGAATCAAAGACAATGTGCTTCAAAATCTTCAGCACCTACAAGAAAGCCCACGGAATGCCGTTCCATAAAGATCCTTATGAGTGAGTTGGTTGCAGGATTCGCAGAAAATATGCAGCAACACCGATAAAACCATAGTGAGATAATCACCTAATGTATTATATTATTCTTGATGTAATAATCAACTGCGGTTAAATTTACAATCAACTATTAATAATAGTTCTTTTAAGTTAACGCTTGATAAGTACCAGCCCTCGCTTATCATCGCTCACTAACTTGCTGCAATTATTGTGCCTATATCATAAGACCTTAGTATCTTTCCTCTTTATGTCTTTGATACTGAAAAAACCTGTCGGTTTTCAAGGCCTCAAGAACTTCGTTCTTGAAGTCAAGGGAAAGACATAGAATTTTGGTTAATTATTTATGTCTTTCACTATAAATTGTCTTCTCCATAAAGTTTATTATAATGAAGAAACTCTTATATTGTATTGATTAATAATGAAAGACGCTAAAAAATCTCTTAAAAAAAGAGAAAGATCAAAAAAGAAGGAAGCAATAATTTCAGTAAAGGAAATTGCCTCATCTATCAGGGCAATAAAAGAAAAAGAATCTGAAGATGAAGAAGAGGGGAGAATTTCTGAAGATGCTAACACCGGTGCCGGCGCCAGCCTAAAAAGCATCGGCTCTGTTGATAAACAAGGGGATTTTTTTGATTCATTGCCTGAAGCTTCTGAAGCTTTGCTGGGCGGGGATTTTTCAAGTGTAGGTTCTTCAAAAAGCCTTCCAGGCCCAAGTTTGCCTGTTAATATAGCTCTTGAGCAGACAGTATCGCAAAATGCTGCGCAAAACGCCGCTGACAGCGCTGCCAGCTCCCGGGGAACAGGTTCATCAATGGATGAGCAAAATCAGCCTGCAAGGAATTATATGGAAAAGCCCAGCAATTACGCGTCTGTCAGAGTGATACCGGATGGGCAGGGTAGAAGGCCAAGATTTGTTGAAAGAGCTGAAGGGCAGAGTTCAATCGGAGGGCAGAGTTCAATGATGGAGAGCATGCCTGCCGGGGTTGAGAGGGTTGATGCAGAGAAGTCCGTTTCCAGAGCAATGAACAGATTAACTGATTTTGATGCTTCAAGATTGTCAGAATTCACTCCGCAGAGCCTGCGTGTTGCAGAGCCCTCATCAATAGGGAGAGAGCAGTACTTTGAAGAATCCTATGCTCCAAAGTATGCTGAAGGTCAAATAAAGGAAGAGCCTTCCGACGCGCTAAGCAGCGACTTCTTCCTTAAAAGAAGAAGAAAGGACATTTAAGATTTGTTGCATGAGCGATGCTCCAGTAATTCACATTCTTGATATTAGAGAATTGGGATAAGTAAAAAATTACTATTAATGTTAATCCGCTCATGTTAATCAAGCAAGTTGTTAAGTTTAGTAGATATGTGCAAGCTTAGTAATCTGGTGAATTACAGCTAATTAGCACAAGACTTCTCTGAGGAAATACATCTTATGCTATAAGTTTAAATATTGCTCTGGCTTCTTTTAACCGAGGTGAAGAGGTGTAATAAGAGGTAATAACCTGTAAATATTTAACATGGCTAGTTACGAATATTTTTATCCTGGAACTCCGTCCAGCATGGAATCTGAGTATAGCAGCATATTCAGCGGGTACCAGTTTCCTGCAGGAAGATTAAGTCTCACTACTAATATCAATACGGGAAATCAACTGCAGGAAGTTTCAAATCTCCTTAATCAGGGAGTAAAGAATGTTGAAGTTTCCCTTGTGAACAAGCAGGTCTTTGACCAGATTCCAAAGCAGCATATGAAGGAAATTGCGCGGCTGACGGAATTGACCGGCTCAAAAGTTTCACTCCACGCGCCGTTTGCTGACATGACTGACCTCTCCGGCTTTGACTCCAGAACAAGAGAATGGAATGAAGAGCAAAGGAAATCTGTTGAAAGGGAAATGACGGAAATTGTCCAAAGAGGCAACGAGATAGATAAGAATGGCAATGTCAATATAACAATTCATCCTTCAAACCAGCTTCCGGCTTCTTCATACCACAAAGAAGGGGATAAAATAATAACAGATGTGATGCATGTTTACAATATTATCGATGAAAAATTAGCGATTGTGAAAGCAGAGGAAGAATACAAGCCCGAGAAAGGCGCCGATGTAGTAAGAATAAGCCCCCAGGAAAGAATGGATGAGGTTAACAAAACTTTCTGGAAGAATAGTCTTAGGGAGCTGGGGATACAAGCAGGCAGGGCCAATGAATACCTTCTTGAAGGCAGGCCGGCTACGGCTGCAGGAGAGCTCCTGGATTCTGAAAGCAAGATTTCTAAGTTAGGTTTCAATAATCAGAAACAAGGGGAGCTACACCTTGAGGGTGTTGATAATTCTCTAAGAGATTTATACGCCCGCGCCATGAAATCTGCCAATGAAACAAATAATGAAAGAGCAAAAGAAATTTTAAGAGAAGCCCATAACGAGTATTCAAAGAAGGTTGCAGAGATGCAGAAGGAGCATGACGATTATCGCAAAAATGTCCTTCTAAGGGGTGAGGCTGTCAATGTCATGCTGAGAAAAATGGGAGAGCTTACCGAAGATGAAGAAGTTATTCCTAAGATTTATGTAAGTGCTGATGAATTTGCGATAAAACAAACATCCAAAACCCTCAGCAATGTTGCCTTATCTGCTTATGAGAAGTTTGGGGATAAGGCGCCGACTCTTTCCATAGAAAATCCTCCTTATGGCCTGTCGATGAGTTCTGGCGAAGAACTGGCAAAATTAATAAAGAACAGCAGGAACAGGCTCGCAGAAGAATTGGCTGAAAAGGAAGGCATGTCTTATGACAGGGCGCAGGAAGTTGCTGAGAAAATGATAGGAGTAACATGGGAAACTGCCCATATCTCCGGAATGAAAGCTCATGGTTTCAGCAAGAAAGATATTATTGAGCAGTCCAAGAAAGTGGCGCCATTCGTAAAGCATGTTCACATGAATGATTCTCTCGGGGGGCAGATGATGGGAGACCTTCCTCCGGGAATGGGCGATGTTCCGATAAAGGATATAATGGGAGAATTTGCTGATAAAGGATTTAAAGGAACAGCTGTTTTTGAGAGCGGAGCTTTTGCAGCGATGCATAGAATAACCCCGCATCCATTTGTCTTGGAGGCAATGGGATCTCCTCTATATCCTATGAAAGTCAGCCCTACATGGAACAGATCAATGGGGGCGGGAATGGAAGCTGTTTATTATTCGGGAATGGGGCCCTTCCTTCCTGATTACAGCTTCCAGATGTATGGAGCAGGATTCACTAATCTTCCCACGGAATTGGGCGGGCAGACTGCAGGCGCAGGAAGAGGAAGAGACAGGTTTTCAGGAACCCCGATGGATTGATAAGCGTTCCGTGAAAATCTGTGCGGATTATAATAATTAAATTTCATGATTATAAATTACTTCAATTTCCTTTGATAATTATAAATTACTTCAATTTCATTTATACTTATTATTAGCAGGATAGCTAAACATTAATAGTTATTAAAATTCATAAAATCTGCTGTATTGCATATCTCAAGAACTGAAAGTTCTTGATGACTGCCAAGATACAAAATCAAACATCTTGAAGATTATCAAAAGCATACTATAGAGAGCATGAGCAATTGTCTTTTTATCAGTCCATAGAGTCATAATCTTAATTATACAACAGCTCTATTAAATCATAAAATATATAACACAATAGATATATTCAAGAGATAAGTTTATAATATACAAATGAGATTAATTTTTAGTAAAGATGGTGAAAAACAAGCGCAGAAAGCCCCATGCAAAATCTGAAAAGCCTCATGCAGAAGCTGGAAAGCCTCATGCAGAAGCCGGCAGAATAGTAAGCAGAGACTCCACTGAATTCAACAGGGGCCCTAACTTAACAGACGAGAAGGAAATTGCCCTTGATTTTGCGACGAGGCTTTACAAGAGATTCAGCAGGCTCATCAAGAGTGTAATACTCTTTGGCAGCTCTGTAAAGAATACTGCTACGCCGGATTCTGATATTGATATTTTTATACTAGTGGATGACGCTTCAATAATCTGGGACCAGGAATTGATTGCATGGTACAGGGAAGAGCTTGCAAGGCTTGTCTCTGCCAAGCCGTATACAAAGAACCTCCACATAAACACTACTAAATTAACAATATGGTGGAACGACTTGATGAAGGGCGACCCTGTGGTTGTAAATATAATCAGGTATGGAGAGGCTGTCCTGGATTTTGGAGGGTTTTTCAATCCCCTGAAAGTCCTGCTTCAGCAGGGAAAGATTAAGTCAACTCCGGAAGCCATTTTCACTGCTTTGGAGAGGGCTCCCGCTCATTTAGCGAGAAGCAAGTCCGCTGAATTAAGTGCAATAGAAGGAGTTTATTGGTGCATGGTTGATTCTGCCCACGCAGCATTGATGGCTATAAAAAAACTTCCTCCCTCTCCGGAACATGTTCCTATAATGCTCAAGGAAAACTTTGTTGATTCCGGAATGCTTAAAATGAAGTATGTTGTCTGGTACAGAAATCTCTATGATTTGCACAGGAGAATATCTCACGGACACATGACTGATTTAAGGGGCGCTGAAATAGATGATTGGCAGGACAGGGCAGAGGAATTCATGAATGAGATGATGAAAATAGTGAAGACGCTTGTGGAGAGTACGAAGAATAATTAGAGATAAATCTTCTAATTGTAGCAAGTTTCAATAAAAATTTTGGATTAAGGCATAAACTATTATGGTAATTAACTAAATACCGCACTAACCTCTTTAATGATTTATCTTAATAACACTTATATTATATACAAATATAATTTTAACAATCAACTATTGACCTACAATCGCATACAACTTAGCTCAGTGTTCTACAGCTTATCAGTTTGTTATTCTTTTCTAAGGAAATTTTTTGGTACAATTATTGTCTAATCACTTAAATAATTAACTATATACTCTTTGCTAAGAAATTATCCTTATAGGCAAGGTTTAGATTGTTTCGCCCTTGATAAACGGCCTATAACTAAACCTATGCGGATAGACTGTAAATTGCAGTGTGAAGATATAAGGGTCTCTTTTTAATTAGTCTACAGCCAGTATCACTAACTTTCCGTCCTTGAATCTGGCTACCGATACTCTCGATGGATTATTATTACTTCCTTCGTAACATCTATTGATAAATTTAGTAGTCTCGAAAATTGTATCTTCTGCAGATTTAATGTCTTCTTCTCTCATTGGTCTGTTAAACATAACTCTATAGGTGCAGCCCCTTATTGTAGCCAATGCATTGCATGATCCATCAATCCATGAAAGAGGGCTTAATTTCCATGAATAGTCTATTTCGCTTTCAGATGTTTTAGTCATTTTTATTTCTCCTCTTCTCTCACAAGAGATTCCAGCCTGTTTTCTTCAAGCCTCTTGCTCATTGGAACGTCTCTAGCAGCGAATTTCTGCCTCATGCAGGCGTTTTGAGTTTCAGTTAAAAGCCTCTTGTCATCTTCATTCTCAACTTCTGCGAGAGTCTTATTGCCGTAATTTTCGTAAAGGGCTGTGATTTTTTCAGGTATTTCTAGCTCTGATACTTTCAAGTAAGAATAGACTTCAGAAAGTTTCATCTCTTCTTCTAATATCTTTGTATGGGTTTTTGTTAGATTTCCTACCAATTCTAATATTCCCGCGTCGCTCATTCCCCGTCCCCTCGTGTTGTATCCCAAAGCTGCTCTTTTCAGGCCTTCATGCAAGTAAGTATCTAATTCAAAGAATCTATCACCCATTATTTTCCTATAATATCCTTCCTATTGAAGGCGTATGCCGGGCCTTCAAGTATCTCCAGATCTTCCCTCAGATTTCGTGGCTGTCTTTCGTCAGTCATTTTTATAATACTTCTCCTTCAGTTATTTTAATTTTTGAAAATAATCCTCCAGCAAGCAATATAGAACTTCCTAATAGGGCTAATAAATCTTTCATTGCTCTACCACGATAATTTATTTGTTCAGAATTGTTTAATTCAGTGCTTCTTCCTTTCTTCATTCTATTAGTGGTAACATATTGAGCTCCTCTTGGAGTATCAACTAAATAAAAACCACCATTAAGATAATCTAATTGACTATTTCTAGCAACGTTAAACTTGTAGGCATCATGAGCTAAAAAACCACCACTTACCGCAGCTCCTAAGCCACCAATAACAATTGCACTATTAATCAAAATCTTTTTTAGGTTCATATTATTTATTCTCCTTTGAAGGTTTATATTCTCTTATTTTTATCACTGCATCCCTAAATTCTTCTGGATTAAGTGTTACTGAAACATAATTCCATCCATCAGCCTCAATAATTTCTTGTTTTGCTTTACTGTTCAAAACATTAGAATCTCTAACATAAACTCTCAAATTATCAGCTTTTTGTAAAGTTCTTGGTATGCCTGTGATATTGCTAAAACCTCTATAATTAGTATTTAGTTGATGATTAAGAATATTATTAGTTTCTATTTCCAATGGTTCACTAACATGAGCGACTGTTAAAGAATCTTCCAGTTTATTTTCATTGCCACAAGAAGCAACACCACATAAAGAACCTATAACAGCTAAAGCTATTCCTGTAAATCCTCCCTTAGTATTTCTCCATTCTCTTTCCTCTCTTTCATTAAAGGGAGCATGAAGATTTTGTCTGAACAAGCTATATTTTCCCATAAAAAAACTAAGCAATTCCCCTATTTAAACCTTTCTATTATGTTGTAACTTATAAGGGGTTATAATATTGGAATAACATATCCAGGAATTAGTTTTATCGAGAATAATTTATAGATACACATATTCTATATTACAGATATTATCCACAGCTCTCGTGTTATTATAATAATTGTCCTGATATTAATTAATACGTCCGGCACTTGTATACAACTTATGTCGGCGTCTTATAGATTATCAAACCATCATTATTGTTCTAAAATAATCTATTGATGCTAAAGTGTTATAATCACATCAGAATATATCCAGCAGTACTTCTTCTTTATTAAAACAGATTCCTTAATTCTGCCATGACCTTTTCTAAAATATCTTTTTTCACCTTAGCCACTCTTTTTATAGCAGTTCTCTTATCTAAAGTAAAAAGCTTATCTATTTTAATGAGACTAATTTTGGGAATAAATCCTTCCTCAAGATGATCATTATATATTTTTATAGAGTGTTTTGTATCTCTTAAACTGGATGTGATGCCTGCTACTATAATATCATCCTGCACTGCATTGTCTTCGTTTTTAGAGACAATTATTGCCGGCCTTTGTTTAATAGAACTTAAATCAGAGAAGGGAAAAGGAATAATGACTATATCTCCTTGATTATACCTTATTCCATATTTCATCTTCTTTATTATCCCAGAGTTTCTTAGCAACTCTCTCTGAATGTTTTAATAAATCTCTAAAATCATCTTTCTTTATTTTTTTTAAAATTATAGCATTATCGCTTTTAGTAATGATTAATTCATCACCCCGTTTAATACCTAAAGATCCCCTAATCACTATAGGAAGAGATATCTGGCCCTTGTCTGTAACTTTAATAATCTTAGTGTCCATACTAAAGTAAGAATTTCCTTACTTATAAATGTTTTGGATAAGCTCAGAATATGTCCAGCAGCATTTCTTCCTTTTTTTTATCTTCCTTGTCATCTTCATTTGCCATTCCGTGCTGATTATCTTTATTATCTTCTAATATATTCTCACCATCTTCGCTATTTGTCTTACCCCTTACTTCACTATTAATATCATTATCGCTCCCTGCATATGCACTATCTTCGGCATCAGATATTATCTCGTTGGTAACTTTACTATTATCTAAGTTATCTGTTATTGATGTATTATTATCGCTAAATTCTACTTCATTTTCGCCTCTCTCATCATTATCTGTATCGCTTACTTCTATTTTGTACTCACTATAATCCTCAACCGGCTCTGCAGTAATTGCGCTTACGCTATTGCTTTTAGTTATGCTGCCGTCGCCTTTCTCAATGCTTTTCTTATTATTGATATCAGCATCTTCCTTCTCCATATCTTCTATATCTTGGAGCGTTTCCTTCTCAACATTATCGCTGTCTAATTCTTTTTTTTCGCTTATCTCATCATCTTCTCTCTCGCTTATCTCATCAATTTCTTTCTCGCTTATTTCATCAGTTTCTTTAGTTTCCTCTTTTTCTTCTGGTTCGTTGCTTTCTTCTTCTCTTGAAATGCTTTCTTCAGGTTTGTTGCTTTCTTTTTCTCCTGAAATGCTTTCTTCAGGTTTGTTGTTTTCTTTTTCTCCTGAAATGCTTTCTTCAGGTTTGTTGCTTTCTTTTTCTCCTGAAATGCTTTCTTCAGCTTCCTTAACTATTGCTGAAACGTCTCCCGCTGCGTCAGCATTCACACTTATTGAGTCAATTCCATTCTCAACGAGGAACTTTGCCATTTCCTTCCTGCTTCCTGCCTGCCCGCAGATGCTTGTTTCAACTCCTCGCGACTTGCATACTTTTATTACGTGAGCTATTTGCTTTAGAATAGCTGGATGCATTTCGTTGTAAAGAAGCTGTACATCCTCATTTCCCCTGTCAAGTGCGAGAGTAAACTGCGTTAAATCATTAGTCCCGAAACTTATGAATTTTATTCCTTCATCACACATCTCTTCAATAACCTGCACTGCTGCCGGTGTTTCAACCATTATACCTAATTTAATATTATCATGGAATCCAACTTCATGCATGTATTCCTTTGTTTTTCTTACTTCTTCTGCCGATATTATTTGTGGCATCATCACTCCGATAGTTTTTCCTTCTTCAGCTACGCGTTTTAGGGCTCTTAGTTCTGCTTTTAATAATTCTGGATATTTTAAGCTCGCGCGGATGCCATGCATTCCAAGCATCGGGTTTGCTTCCTTCCAGTTGGGCGCTCCTTCAAGATGCTCATACTCATCGCTCCTTATGTCACTCGTTCTTACCCATACTTCATTGAAATATGATGAGATTTTCTTTACTCCGTTGAATATTAACTCTTCGTAATCTTTCAGCTTGTTGTTTTTCAGGAAGTATTGAGGATGTTTTCCTCCTTCTGCAATTATTCCTTCTACTCTCGTGAGGCCTACAGCATCGCACTTTGTCAGCGCTGCCCTCTCTGCGTAGTCAGGAAGGTCAACTATTACTTTGATGTGGGTCTTTGTCCCATGAGTTATTGGTTTAATCTCTACTTTCTTTCCTTCAAGTTTTCCTTTGTACACTCGCCCTGTATAGCCGTCAACAGTTATTACTTCTCCTTCTTTCAAAACTTTCGTTGCATTGCGTGTTCCGACCACACAGGCAATTCCCATCTCCCTGCTTACTATGCTTGCATGGGCTGTAATTCCGCCTTCGTCAGTTACTATTGCATTTGCTTTCTGCATTGCAACGACCATGTCCGGATTAGTCATTGTTGTTACAAGGATGTCTCCTTTCTTTATCTTTGACAACTCATTAAGGTCATGAATTATCTTTACTGTTCCGCTTCCGACTCCCGGAGATGCTGCTATTCCTGCCAGCAATACTTCCCCTTCCAGCTGGCTTTCCTTCGCTGCTTTCTCTGCCGCCCCGCGGTTTTGAAGAGTTGTTATGGGCCTTGTTTGGACAATGTAAATTTTATGAGAATCAACTGCAAACTCAATGTCCTGCGCTTTTTTATAATGCTCTTCCAGACGCAGGCCATACTGTGCGAGCTTCTTTATTTCATAGCCGGTTAGCGCCTGCTGCCTGCTTCTCTCTTCTGTTAATTCCTGAACTTCATTCCTTCCTGATGATGTTCTGACTATGGCTTTCTTCTTGTCAGATATTCTTACATTAATTATCTCTTCCCTGGGCGTGACTTCGTAATGGTCTGGATTAATCATTCCTGAAACTATGCCTTCACCTAATCCAAACACGGCTTCTATCACCACATTATCTGTATTATTAACAGGATCCTTTGTGAATATCACTCCTGATTTTTCCGGATTGACCATTATCTGAACAACTACTGCAATGAGTGTTGTCTCGTGCTTGAAACCTTTCTTAATCCTGTAATAAACGCTCCTCGCTGTAAAGAGAGAAGCCCAGCATCCCTTTACTGCGTTTATTAAGTTAGTCCTTCCTTTGACATTAAGAAAAGTGCTTTGCTGTCCTGCAAAACTTGCATCTGCGCTGTCTTCTGCTGTTGCTGAACTCCTGACAGCAACAAATGGCGGCTCGCGCCCCCTCTTTAAAATATCCAATGCATCAGGGCTTGCTTTTTTGAGGGATTCCTCGTCAACATTCAGATGCTCATAAGATTCAAGAATTTCCTCCTCCATTTCTTTGGGCATTTCCTGCTCTTCAATCATTTGTCTTATCTTTTTTGATTCTTCTTCCAGCTCCTGCGTCTTTTCTGCGTCTAACTTTCCAAGCATCTCATATATTCTTTTATCAAGGCCCGTTACTTCAAGAAATTTATTATAAGCATCAGCAATTATCACGAAGCCAGGAGGAACAGGAAAACTATTCCTGTACATTTCTCCAAGGTTTGCTCCCTTGCCCCCGGCAATATTGACATTATTATAGGATAATTCAGAAAACCACCGGATATAAGTCGGAAATTCCCTGACTATTCCTCTCTCATCCTTCCTGTTATGGCTTTTGGATGCATTAGAATTTCTAACTCTCACATCGCCTCTTATCATCATTCATTAAAAAGAAGATGATAGTTAATAAAGATTTTCTTTCGGGTGAAATCTTTATCAGTCAGATTAAAAAGATAAAAAGAAATCCCCGCAGCTCTGCTGTGCCTGTAAAAACGGAAAAACTATATAGCCAATTATTTAATCATTAGCCGATAACTCACATAACTTACTCAACAATCCATCCAACTATTAGCCGATAACTCACATAACTTACTCAACAATCCATCCAACTATTAGCCGATAACTCACATAACTTACTCGACAAGCTTGTACCATCAACGTCAGTTGCTTTTATCGAGCGTATTAACGATAATTATGACTTTAAATTAATGCTAATTTATTTCTCATGAAACCCCACAGCTTGCTGCGGAGTGAGCGAAGCGAACGGTGGGAGATTTATTTTATCTCCGATTCTAAGGCAAGGCTTATAAAGTTATGATTTCTGTAAATAATGGATAAAAGGGTGTGTTTAAAAGTGTCAGATATTTTAGGCATAACAAAGCCAGGGGTGGGCGTAATTATTTCTTTAGTAATTGTACTATCTGCACTATCTATTCTATCAATTTTATCTGTTGCAGGCGTCACAGCGCAGGAAGAAACTGGTAGAGAAATAGTTGCGTTTGAAGGAGGAGCGGGTATTGATACCGGTGCCGATGCAAATACAGATGCAGGCATCAAAGTCGATGAAGAATTTAAAGATGCTGAATTGGAAAGAGGGGCAGGAATAACTCCTGATAGTGCCCTGTATTTTGTTGAGGATGTGATACTGACGCAGTTCAGGGATGATGTTTCTAACAGGGAGAAAAAAGTTGCAGAGATAAAGGCGATGGTTAATGAAGGGAAGATTGAAGAAGCAAGGGTTGCGCTTGACAGATATGAAGAATACGCCGGAAGACTGGAAAGTGAGGCTGACCCTGAAAAAGCTGAAGAGGCAAGAAGAAGCGCCGCGGCGATAAGAAGAACGGTAAGGGAAATAGCTTCTCAGATACCTGAGAATGAGAGAAAGGAATTTGTAGATGATGTCATAAAGAAGGAAGGCTCAATAGTTACTGCAGTTGAAATATCAAATAAGATAAAAGAATTATGCGAAACTCTGGCAGAATTAGACCCTTTAGAATATTCAAGAGTTTGCAGCACCAGGGATAAGGAGGATTCTCCGGAATGGAAGAGAAACCTTGACAGGAAATTAACTGCAGAGCAGGAAAAAGAGGCAAAAGAATTCTTCAATACAATGTCACAGTGCTTCAAAAACCCAAAGGAATGCCAATGCAATGAAATAAAAGTAGAGTCATTTGCAAAACAATGCAATATTATAGCGCCTCTGGCAGTAGCGTGCGAGGATGGAGATGAAGGGGCATGCGAAGAAATGGCTGATGCCGGAGACCCGACGGAATTACTTCCTGACTATCTGCAGGGTGTTATGAGGGATGTTGAAAGAAAATATGGTGAATCGCAGAATGATTTGCACGTGCCAAAAGAATGCAGGGATGCAGGGGCGACTGACAGAAAAGGATGCTTTAAGATAATGTTTGAATTAAACGCGCCAGAAGAATGCGTTGAGGCAGTTAAGGCAGGAAAAATAACCCTTGATGGCACTGAATCGCAGGCAAGAAAGGCATGCGAAGAGGTAATGTTCATTGAGAATGCTCCTGAAGAATGCGTGGAAGCAGGAATAAGGGACGGAAAGGAATGCGGAAAATTCATGTTCAAGCAAAACGCTCCACAGGAATGCCTTGATGCAGGCTTAACAGGAGACACCAGGGGTGATGAGAAAAAGTGCAGGGAAATAATGAATAATATTGAAAAAGAGAGAAGAGAAGGAGAATTCAGGGGGGAAGGATTTGAAGGTGAAGGCGGGAATTTCGGGGGAGGAGCGGGAAACTGCCAGGGAATACAGGACTCCCAAGAGAGGCTGCAATGCTATGATAATGCATTAAAAGGAGAAAGAGGAAGGGGAGAAAAATGGAATGACCAAAGAATGAATAATCAGGGCAGGCAGGACAGCAAGGGAAACTGGCCTAAACAATGCGTTGATGCAGGCACTCTAACTTCAGAGTCATGCAGGGAAACAATGGACAAATTCATGGAAGAAGAGAGAAAATTCTATGATGATGAGAGAAGGAGAAATGAGGAAGAATTCCGAAGAGACCGGGAATTCCGGCAGAGCCAGGAATTTAGAGGAGAGCCAAGAGAAGGAGAGCAATTCCCAAGACCGCCGGTAGAAGGAGAATTCAACCAGCCGCCCAGCGGAGAAACAGGATTTTCTCCGCCATCAACTTCTGCGGGAACATCCACATCAACTTCAACAAGCACATCAACAACTGCAACAACAGAAACTGCTCCGACACCAGCGCCTGCCCCGGCACCAGCTCCAAGCAGCGGCGAAAGCGCTCCGAGTAGCAGCGGATTAACGGGCGGAATTATCTCTGATAATGCCTTCTTAAGATACTGGTTTAGGAGATGATGGGCATTAAGAATTTAGTGATTAGGTAATATTTTAGGCGATTGATGCATTTTAGCACCAATAAGTTACCTTAGGACCAAGAATAATTAACTGATAATCTGTAAAACATTAATCTTAATCTTTCATTATCAGCAGGCTCGTCTAATAAGGTTAATTCCATTCACAATTATTCTGGACTTACTTATTAAACCTTTATTCACTTCAAAATATACTTAGAAATTAAGCTGCTGCTATTACTTCAGCTTCTTTTATTGCTTCAAGGCACGAACAAAACGAAAGATATAAATACCTATGTATCGAAAGATATACATATGTATCAAAAAAGAAACAAAGAACTTGATGTGATTTCTTTGTATAGTAGAGACTATAAATCTGAATTTTATCTGAGGCAGATAAGCAAACTTGCAAGACTTCCCCTTAAAACCTGTCAGAATATTCTTGTTAATCTTGAGAAAGATAGAATATTAAAAAGCAAGATTGATGGGAAGAATAAGTATTTTAGTTTAAATTTAAATAATATTTCTGTTAAATCTTATCTCTTAAGGGCTGAAATACATAAACTTGACATTTTTTTGGAGAAATATCCAGAATTTAAGACATTTCTGAAATCAGTCAATACTAATTCTGTCTTGATTATTTTTGGAAGTTTTGCTAAGTTCAGAGCAGACAAAAGCTCTGATTTGGACTTATTTATTGTCTCAGATAAAAAAGAAGAGCTGCCTTTTCATTTATTGCCTTATAAGATTCATCAAAACAGTTTAAAGGAAGAATCATTCAAAAAAGCAATAGTCAGAAAAGAAACTCTTGTAAAAGAAATAGAGGAAAATCATATAATTTTAAATAATCCATCTTCTTATGTAAATATAATATGGGCATATTATGGGAGCTAAAAAACTAACATGGTGTTTCAAGTTGAAAGACGGGCTTAAGATAGTTGAGTCAAATGAAAGACTGTCAAAATCCTATCTTGAGCAGGCAAAATCTTCTTTGCTAAGAGCTGAAAAAGATTTGGATGATAACGACTTGCTTTGGTCTACTGTTGCAATTTATTATGCAGAGTATTATGCTCTTTATTCCTTTCTTCAGCGAATAAGTATTAAATGCGAAAGTCATGCATGTTCAATTCTTGCAGTGAATTTGCTTTTAGGAGAAGAAGTGATTGAAACAATAAACCTGCATAAAGATAAGAGAATTGATGCTCAATATTACATGAAAGTTGACCAGGAATTAAAAGTAAGGTTAATGCTGCAAGAAGCAAAAGTATTTGTCTCCAATTTTGATGAGATTGTATCAAATCTGACAGAAAGTGAGATTAAGGAATATAGAAATATCGCTTATAAGAACAGATAAGACTGCTTCCAATAACTTAACGAAAAGGAAGATACAGCAACAATCTGGAATATTATGCCGCGGCAGCTCCCGCTTTCCTCTCCTCCACAACTATCCTGCATGCGCATGGCATTTTCGGCCTGACTTTTTCAAAGGATTCGCGCGCTATCTTCTTTCCCTTATCTCCATTGACGGCAGCAACAAAAATATCCTGCCCTGCCCGCGCCATTGCTGCTCTTCCGATAGTAACTCCAAAAGAAAGGGACATTCCTGTACTCATCCTGTCGGCTCCTGCTCCAGTCAACATCTTGTTTTCTCTAAGAACATGATGTGGATGAAGCTTCAGCATCAGACAATACTGCCCAACCAGATTTGACTCAAGCTGCTTGTGTATGAACTGCCTTGCAGCTTCCAATGCGTTATCTCTTATCTGCACATTTTCTGTTGTTACTAATCTGAAAATAACAGAATACTTCCCTTCATTGAATCCCTTAATATCTCCCATATCCATTTTTACCACCTTGCTTGCCGGAACTGCCTTTATGTAATTCTTTCCTTTCTTTTTTGAATGTCTGGTGTAGGGTCTTGCGTACCGATGGCTGTATGCTGATGCTTTTCTTAGTGCCATTTTAATCTGTTCCTCCTTCCCAACGACGCCCCTCTCTAAGCGCTTCTTCCATAACTGCTTCTTCTTCAGTAGAGTAAGGACACTCTAAATAAATATTAATTCTATTTTCAACTATTCTCAATTCATCTATCTCGGATAATACCCGGCTTCCATTAAGGGCTTCTCTTCGCCCGCCCTTTCCAAATATATAGAAGTCTGCTCTTGATATTCTTTCAGCTGTTTCCCGGCTTAATCTCCCGCTAACAACAAATTTTTCTTCCAAGCCCTTCATCTTAACTCCTCCTCATTGGACCATTCATTTCTTCCACCATTTCTGAAGTATATGGGCCGCAGATATACACTCTCTGTCCCAATAACTTCATTCTCTCTATGTCTAATAATATCTCTCTCCCTCTCCGGGGAGTGCTGTGGACTACGGTTTCAGCAAGATTAATATCCGAGCCGCAGGCGAAGAGATAATAACTTTCAGTGTTTATGCTTTTAACTAGTCCCTCATTAAGAATTCCCATTGAGACAGACACTCCTTCTTTTCTTTCTAATTTTTCCTCAATGTCCATGCTCATTTTATTTTTTTCTCCTTTCACCTGTCCCCTCGCTTTCTGCTTCTTTCCCCGGGCTTTCTTTTGACTTCAAGAATTTAGAGCTTTCAATTCTTGAGGCATTCAAGAACTCTTGTTCTTGATGAGAAAGGCTCATTTCAATTTCAGTTGTTAATGCCTGTCCGGGCAGGCCTCTTTCAAATATTGCCCTGACCATTCCCTTATTTCCGTGAGCGCTTGAGATTTTTCCTTTAATTTTCTTTTTTTCTTTGCCAGGCGAGGTCCACACTACCTTGTTACCTACTAGTTTTGATGCTTCTTCCCTATTCTTGCTTCCGAAGCTAAGTATAAAGTGTTTTTCATGGACTGTCCGATTCCCTCTTCGGAATTGTACAACTATGCCTTTCATGATGTTAATGGTTAGAAAAAGGAGGTTTTTAAAGTTTTATGGGGATGCAGGCATGTAAAGTTAGAAGGTGTTAAAAATGGAAAAACAAAACAATTTTAAAGCAGAAAATCTTAATGGAAATAACAAAAAAGAAGGTGAAAAAGTGTTATTTCCGTTTAAAAAGAAAAATACCCAAAGAGGATGGTCAATATTTTTTATTATTTTAGGTCTTCTTATAATGATTGTTAAACCAATATCTAACATAATTAATAATCTTGGATTAAACCCATTCATTACCGGGTTACTAATGGCTTTTGCAGGATTTTTCTATTTCATGGATATTCAATAAAATGAAAGATGAAATCATATCTAAAAATATTAAAGATTTAGAATATAATCATATTTTAAGCAAACAGAATGTTTTTCTCGTTATTTTTGGGACTGCAATTATTTCAATTATAGTCAAGGACTTCAATAGTTGAACAGTTAGTCATTGACTATCAAGGGAAAGACATGCTATTTTGTTCAATTAATTATGTCTTTCACTATATTTTAAGCGATAAATTTCCGGAAGATATAAACGGGTGGGGGTTGGTTCTTGCTTTTATTTTAGCAATTATTCTATCTTTATTATATTTTAGTAAAAAATTAGAAGATAAAACAAACGAAATTAAAAATTTATAATTATTTGGGGTAGAGAATTATCTTACATACTTCTAATTTGCTTGCTCCCTACTGTTATGCCCCCACTTCTTGTATTCTTCCTCCCTGTCAATGAACCACTTGTCGCCTGCATCAAACCACCACGTGTCAGGATGGGTGTTTACTATAAATTCTCCCACCTTTCTTCCCTGCTCAGTCTTGAGCCTCTTTAATGCTATTACTATCCACTCTCTGGCCTTTATATTTCCTTTTATTTCCTCATGCCTCAAAGTAGTTATCCACTCAAGTATATCGGCATCCCTGACTAACATTGCTTCAACTGTCTTTCTCTCGTGCTCTTCATTGAATAATTCCAGTATCTCTCTTCCAAAAGGAATGCTTTTTGATATGTCTTCCACAGCCTGCGATTCAGCAAGCTTTCCATAACGCTGGGCAACATAGTTATGGTCGCTCGTCCTTCCTTCTCCTATATCATGAAACAGTGCCATTAATACAACTTTATTCTTGTCTGCCCTCGGCTCAAGGTATGCAAGGGCATAAGCAATCATTGCTGTGTGAAATAAATGCTCTGCAACAGACTGGCTTCCGCTCCCCAGCAACCAGAACCCGGAGCGGGGAGTCTTGCTATGGATGCTCGTTTCATAAACAAAATTAGTTATAGATAACTGCGTTATTTATAGCACATAAGTGCCAATAAAAAAAGATGTGATTAATCCTCTCTTTCTTTGAATACTTTGCATCTTTCTTTTTACGAGTTTCTTTAATTCTTTTGTGTTTCTTGC
>Ga0209542_10007607_pt1 | contig 20537 bp, 24 predicted proteins | sample RifCSPhighO2_01_FD_184028 | JGI IMG/M metagenome (GOLD analysis project Ga0209542, IMG submission 184028) | Soil microbial communities from Rifle, Colorado - Rifle CSP2_plank highO2_0.1 (SPAdes) (version 2) | ecosystem: Environmental > Terrestrial > Deep subsurface > Rock core/Sediment ...
TCCGATTGCGGTTGCGGTGGCACTTTCTGAGAGTTACATTATCGTTGCGGTCATTCTCGGGCTTATGGTGAATCACGAAAAATTGCAGAGGCATCAAAGGTACGGTCTGGGTATGGCAATTGTAGCGGCGATTGCGCTTGCCGCGATAACGGCGTAATATTAAATGAAGCGCGGTCCCGTTAGAAGCCGCGGAAAGCAGACTTATAACTATAATTTTAATCTAGTGCACAATGGTCGGATAAAAACTTACGCAGTACTAATTTCAAGCAGAAACGGCTGGTCCGTTTCCTGCTTCTAACGGGATGGCTGTCGTCCGGAAGAAAATCCATCCGAAATATTTTGACCTTGTCGCTACAGGCAAGAAGAAATTTGAATTCCGCATCGCCGATTTCGATATCAAAGAAGGGGATATGCTGGTACTCGAAGAGTGGGATCCGGAGAGGCGGACACACACCGGCAGAAGTCTCATCAAGAAAGTCGGTTACCTCAAGAAATTCACCATAGAAGATTTGAAAAACGAATTCGGACAATCACCCGAGCTTCTCGAAGAGTTTGGTTTTTACGTCATCCAGTTCGAGTGATTTCACTTCGCCTATTCCAATTGCACTTGTCACCGGTGGAGATTGTGGCTGATTTGTCCCAACGCTGACATTGGACAGCATTGATTTTACCTGCGGTACAGTAACTATCCTATAGTATAATTATTGTACCGATACGTTTTTGTAAAAGATCATGGGGGAACTTGAAATTCTCACTTCAAAGGAAATCCGCAATTCTCGCGTCCAGAGGGCAGTTCTCGAGGCTGTTGCTGCTGTTAGCGTGCTTGCGGTCGCGTTGGTGGCTCCGAATGCCGTTCAGATGTTGGGCAAGTTGTTCGGATATGGAAAAAAGAAGGTTCAGCCTAGTTCCATTGCTCGCGCTCGTAGACGGCTCGTTGAGAACGGTCTGCTGAGTTACCAAGGTAATCTCTTAAGATTGACAGAGAAAGGGGAACGGGCGCTCCGTCGCATGAAATATCCCAAATTTAGCTTACCGAGACCAAAGCGTTGGGATAAGAAGTGGAGGGTTATCATTTTTGATATCAGTGAATCGCGCAGACCTCTTCGCAACAAAGTACGTAGAACGCTTATAAGTATCGGTTTCGTTAGGTTGCAGGATAGCGTTTGGGTATATCCCTTCAGCTGTGAGGATTTCGTTACGTTATTCAAGGCAGATTTCCGAATTGGTAAGGAAGTTTTGTATCTTATTGTGGACCAGATAGAGAACGACGCTAACCTGCGGAAGCATTTTGGTTTTGCAACCAGTCGGTGATTCGGGCAGTTTTGAAATAAACAATTATCAGTGCTCGATCCGAATTATGAGACCTTCTTTCTACCACTACAATAACAATCCTATAGGATTGTTATTGTAGTGGTACAGGATGACCGGACTTTTAGGGTTATCCACAGCAGAGAAAGAATAGGAAAAAACTGGCATACAATGATTCCATTAAAGGAGAGTCGCATTAGGGAAAGGTGTGAGTTCTATGAGTTTTCTCCCCGTTTCGCGTATTTTGTTATTGAAAGCGGTACTTGTTTCGGCAAGTGTTTTTGCGTTTGTTGTTCCAAGCCCTATCGTTTATGCAAAGACTGTTGTGAGCGGAACTATAACGTCGAATAGAGTCTGGACTAAAGCCGGTAGCCCCTACCTTGTTACCGACAATCTTAAAATAAATACTGGCGTTACCCTTACTATCGAACCAGGGGTTGTTGTTAAGGTATCTGAAAATCTGGCAATGCCATGGTTGAATAACAATATGGATGTATACGGCAGGCTTAACGCTTCAGGAACGGACAGTGAGAAGATATATTTCACATCCGTGTACGACGATTCTTTAGGTGGGGATACGAATGGCGATGGAGACGCTACGGCACCTAGTGAGTTTGATTCGTGGAGGATACGTTTTTTCTCGGGTTCTCAGAATTCTGTTCTTGCCCATGTCGTTATACGATATACTGCCGACGGCCCTTTCTTTTCTTCAACAGAAGCAGGCATCGACCATTTGCGAATGGATGCTAGCGGAAACGGTATATCGGCGATAGGCAGTGTCTTAGACATAACCAACTCCGATCTATCGGGGCTCTTGCAATCTGCACTTTCTGTGAATTTCGGAAGTACCGTAACGATGTCTGATTCACGTATCACCAATGTATTGTATCAACCGGTAATTGTGTCCAACAACAGTCGATTGTCTTTGTATAATTCAGAGGTACTTGATACGGGACTTGATTATGCGATATCTGTGGCATTGAATAGCACCCTTGGCATTGCAAGCTCTACTATCGACGGTGGAATAGACAGCGGCATCGGGATCTTTTATACTTCAACGGCGTATATCAGCTCTTCGACTATACGAAATTTTCTGGATGGGGGGATTAGAGTCGTTGATGGCAGTAAATTGATAATCGCGACGAGTTCGATCCAGAGCAATACAAACGGTATTACCTTATTGAATCGCTGCGAGGAGTGTTCAGGCACTTTTAAAGAGAAGAGACGATCGTATTTGACAGCGAGGAACAATTCGCTGGTTGAAAATATCTCTTTTGGCGTATTGCACGAAAGTCCTACGAACAGCTCTGATGCGCGAGGGAATTGGTGGGGAGATCCCTCGGGACCATACCATGTAGGTCTAAATCCTGGAGGTTTGGGCGATGCTGTTTCGGATAATGTGGATTTTTCTGAATGGCTTGTGAAAGACCCGTTTGCGCCGGAGGTAACATGTTGTTCGTCGGTGGCGTTTATTCCGGGACTTGAAGCGAGCCGCCTCTATCGTCAAGGAGCTTTGCTTGAAGATAAGCTGTGGGAGCCGAATAACAATCATGACGTAGCGCAACTTGGGCTTTCTCCCGTGACCGGCGGGAGCGTTGACCCACTGATTTATACGCGCGATGTGCTTGACGAGCCGCTTGGACTTCCTATCGCTGGGAACATCTACAAAGGATTTCTTGCGTATATGAACGGACTTGCTACGGACGGTACCATTAACGCGTTTGAGCCACTGCCCTATGATTGGCGGATGGACGTGCGAGACGTCGCGACGAGAGATATCGCGCTTGAGAGTGGCAGTTCGTACACGATGGTTTCTCACATTGAAGCGCTCGCGGGAGCGTCAGAGACGGGTAAGGTTACGCTCATCACGCACTCAAACGGCGGTTTGGTGGCGAAAGAGCTCATCAATGAGCTTGTCCGACTCGGGAAAGCCACTCTTGTTGACCGCGTTATTATGGTTGCCGCGCCAGAATTGGGAACACCCGACGCGGTGCTCGCGCTTTTGCACGGGGCAAAGTTTTTCCTCGGGCTTCCGAGCCGAGAAGCGACGCGCGAACTTGGCGAAAATATGAAAAGCGGGTACGCGCTTTTGCCGTCGCGGAAGTATTTTACGCGGCTCGGCGAGTTTCCCCCTATTCGTCCCATCATAGAATTTGCCACAACAACGCCAGTAACAAGAGGCTTTCGGAGCATCTATGGCGATTCTATTTCCGATTACAACAAGCTTCGGCAATTTCTACTTGGTGACAATGGGAGCCGCAGTGAGCCCACAGCGAGCGATGTTAATACGCCAAACGTGCTCAAAGAGCATTTCTTGACGAATGCCGAAGCGTACCACGGAGCGACGGATGTCTGGACTCCACCAGTGGGTGTCGAGGTAATTGAAATTATCGGCTGGGGACTTGCGACGCCGTACGGGATTAGATATGAAGCGGTGCGAAAGCGCGTCTGCAACGAGAATAATTCCGTATGCTAAATGACTGACGTATTGGACCCACAACCGCTTGATACGTTTGAGGGCGATGCTACGGTGGTTGCTCCATCTGCCGAGGCGTTTGGCGGGGAGAGATATTATGTGGATATTTTTGGTTACAACGAAATGAAAAACACTGTTGATCGAGAACACAAAAACATACTTGAAATAGACCTCCTCCAAAACCTAATCACGACGCTCGTAAAGCATGAATCCACCGGCACGCTTCCGGCTTTTATCTCATCAACACAGCCGGAGATTACCGATGACGACAAGCGTCTGCGGTTAAGCGTTCACTCGCCGGTGGAGCTCCACCTCTACGACTCTCTCAACAGACACACGGGACCTGTGCCCAATCCCGACCCAGCATCCGACTTTGATATCTACGAAGAAGAAATACCCAACAGCTACTACTGGCGTTTGGGAGAAGGACAGTATGCCGGAGTTGGAGGCAATACGTCAACAACAATTACGTTGCAGGGTTTAGCGCTCGGAACGTTTACGTTTGATGTTGAAGAGCTTGCGGGCGGAGATGTCGCGACCACAACGGTGTACGAAGACATACCGGTTGCTACGACGACTATAGCAACGCTTGTCGCGGGCGGAGGAGTTGTGCCTTTGCTCTTGCTTGATATTGACGGAGATGGAACTGCTGACACGGAGGTAACGCCCGGAGGACTGACCTCCGAAGAGCTTGTCGGCATTGTAAAAGGTCTTGTGAAGACACTTAATTTGCCGCAAAAGAAAGAGGAGCAATTACTGCAACGGCTTACCAAACTGGAAAGAGAGTTGACCAAAGAGCACAAGAAAGAACGTATAGAGAAATTAAAAACGAGACTGGCGTTTGCTAAAGTCATTCGTCTTATTTCACTTTACGAAAAAAGGAAGCTGCTTACCAAAGACGAAGCGGTGGAGTTGATAACCATGTTAGAAAATATTAGGAGTATGGTGGTACAATAGTTTTATGAAAAGAAAAGGAGCTCTCTGGTTATTTGTGGCAGTTCTTGTTTTAACAGTTGGTTTTTACCTTGTTACAGGGGATGGTTTAGGTTTATGTAGCGAAGGAAATAATTACCGTACCTGCATAAGCCATGTAAATAATATATCCGAGCCTTTGTTTTGGTCCTTCCTCCCCCTTCTCGCTATCTCTTTCATCCTCCTCTTCGTAAAGCGCGAGACTTTTCTCGCATGGGTAAAGTTTGGAGTGCCGGCGTTTGTCGTTATGCTCGCCATCATTCTCTACACTTACAACAACACTCCGCAAATGGGCGGGTGGGTCAACTGGGGAAGCGATGAAGAGTTCGCGACCGTTCTCTTACCCCCGCTCTTTTTCCTCATCTCTCTTGCCGTCATCATTTACAAACAGCTCAAACTCCGCAAAAGCAGTTAGACTTCTACGGCTTAAATCGTCGCGTTTCTTTTAAGAGTGAATATACCAACGCCACAACCACCAACTTTTTTCAGAAAGCTGGTCTTTATGGCGGCAGACTCTCTTCAAGATTTTGTTAGAAAATGCTAGAATTTGAGCCGTAATATCACCATGGAAGGCAAACAAACTCCAATAGAGGCCTATATTTCGGAAGTGCAATCTCTCTTCAAAACCGAGCAGGCGCGAGAGCATGCCTACCGTCCCTCCCTCAAGAAATTGGTTGAAGCTCTAAACCCCGATCTCCAAGCAGTTAATGACCCGAAACAATCAGAGCACGGTGCTCCTGATTTTGCGCTGATAACCAGAAAGCTGAATTTGCCCATCGGTTACATTGAAACCAAAGACCTGGATGTGTCATTGGATAAAGTTGAGAAAGGAGAACAGATGGAACGATACCTTGGTTACTCTCACTTGATTTTGACCAACTATCTTGAGTTCAGGTTTTATAAAAACGGCAAGGTGTACGGTGAATCCATTGCAGTAGCAAAACTCTCTAGCGGTGTGGTAATTCCAATCGAGGCAAACTACCGAGATTTGCAGAACGAACTTTTAGACTTTCTATCATCGCCGCCAGAGAAAATAAAGAGTGGAGTTCGTCTAGCAAAGATTATGGGAGGAAAAGCAAGACGCATTCGCGATAATGTTAAGCGATTTCTTTCTGCTGAATCAGAAAAGAATTCTGAACTTTTGCGAGTCTACGAGACAGTTAAAAAGTTGCTGGTTCACGACATCACGCCGGAAGCATTTGCCGATATGTATGCCCAAACCCTTGTTTACGGGCTTTTTGTTGCTCGCTACCACGACGAAACACAGAAAGACTTTTCCCGACAAGAAGCGCGCGATCTTGTCCCTGTATCAAATCCATTCCTACAACACTTCTTTGATCATATTGTCGGTCCCAACTTTGATAAACGGCTTGGGTATATCGTGAACGAGCTCTGTGAGATTTTCTCCCATGCGAACGTCCAGGAACTTATGAGCGAATATTTCAAGAAAGATGACTTGTGGGGAAAGACTCACGAAGGTCCCGACCCCGTGATTCACTTTTATGAGGATTTCTTGAAGGAATACGACTCTGATTTGCGAAAGAAACTGGGAGCGTTCTACACACCCTTGCCAGTAGTAAGATTTATCGTTCGTGCAGTGGACCACATCTTAGAAAAGGAGTTTGGGTTATCGCAAGGGCTTGCAGACACAACCAAACTTGTTGATGGCAAACACCGTGTTCAGATTCTTGATCCCGCGGCAGGGACCGGTACATTCATTAGCGCGACCATCCGCTTAATTTACGAGAAATTATTGAAACGTGGACAAAAAGGTAGTTGGCCCGCTTATGTACATCACGATTTACTTCCGCGATTGCACGGATTTGAACTAATGATGGCACCTTACACCATTGCACATTTAAAGTTGAGCATGGCATTTAAGGAGACAGGATTTTCAAATTTCCATCGCCGTCTTGGTATCTATCTCACGAACTCTCTTGAGGAGGGAGAGGTTCAGAAGGATATTTTCACAGGATTCGGTTTTGCAGAGAGTATCGCAGAAGAATCAAAGGAAGCTGCAGCCGTGAAAAACAAGACTCCTATTATGGTTGTTATCGGCAACCCACCATATAGCGTGAGTTCTTCTAACAAAGGGGAATGGATACAAAATTTCATCAAAGTTTACAAAGCCGGCTTGGGTGAAAGGAAAATAAACCTTGATGACGACTACATCAAGTTTCTTCGCTTTGCCGAGCACTTTATTGAGAAAAATAGGACTGGCATTGTGGCAATGATTACTAATAATTCGTTTATTGATGGTATTACACATCGTCAAATGAGGAAACATTTGCTTGAAACGTTTGATGAGATTTATATTCTTGATTTACATGGCAATAGTAAGAAAAAAGAAAAAGCTCCCGATGGTGGAAAAGACGAGAATGTATTTGATATTCAGCAGGGTGTATCAATAAACATATTTGTCAGGAATAATGAAAACAAAACAGGACTCGGTACTGTTTACTATTCGGAAGTTTTCGGAAAGCGGGAATCTAAATTTGAAACTCTCAATAAGTCAGACATCGAGAAAGTTAAGTGGCAAAAGCTTACTTGTGTAGAGCCATATTTTTTCTTTGTCCCAAAAGATTTTGAATCAAAAAAAGAGTACGACAGTTATGTCAGTCTGGGGGATTTATTTCAGACGATTTCTTCCGGAGTAAAAAATGAACGAGATGGGGTGTGCATTGATTTCAATAAAGATGTTCTCGAAAAAAGAATTGTTGATTTCATGACTTTATCTGAGCAGGATATAAAAACCAAATACCATCTTAAAGATAGTCGAGATTGGAAAGTTAGTTACGCTAAGAAAGATATAATTACACACTCTGGGCAAGATTTATATCGCAGGACATCATATAGACCATTTGATGAGAGGTGGACTTATTACACAGGGACGTCCCGTGGTTTTATTGGTACACCTAATCCAAAAGGAATGGCTCATATGATGAAAGATAATTTACTTTTAGTTTTCACAAGATTAAATCGACAGGCTAGTTTAAGTTACTTTTTCTTAACCAAGTCTCTCGCTGATATTCATTTGTTGGACTCTGCAGGTGATTCATTAAACACGGCACCACTTTATTTATTCAGTGATGATGGTACTCGAAGACCGAATTTTAAGACTGATGTTATCAAAAATATTGAGGGAGTTGTAGGTAAAACAACACCAGAAGATATTTTAGATTATATTTATGCGACGCTTCACTCGCCGAGTTATAGAACAAAATATAAAGAATTTCTTAAAATAGATTTTCCTCGCGTGCCGTATCCGAAAGATAAAAAGCAATTTAACGCACTAGTCTTGTTAGGGCGCGAACTTAGAGGAATTCATCTACTTGAGTCGTCAAAGGTAAGCAGGTTCATCACGACATATCCAGTTTCCGGTTCCGATGCAGTTGAGAAGATCGCTTACAAAGGTGGCAAGGTATATATCAATTCTGAACAATACTTCGGCGATATCCCAGAAGTAGCATGGAACTTTTACATCGGTGGCTACCAGCCCGCGCAAAAGTGGCTGAAGGATCGCAAAGGTCACAAGCTCTCGAATGCTGATATTGAACACTACCAGAAAATTATAATCGTTCTCACCGAAACCGACAGAATTATGAAAGAGATTGATAAATAATTTATTAAGACATGGAAATTGAATCAATGGAACAAATACTAGCCAAGCGGAGAGAAATTGAGCAAGAACTTTTGGAAATGCTTAAGCAGACTAAGAGCGATTTTACGCTGAATCATATCAAGCAAATTATTTACGACGAAGACGGACAGGACAGCTTAACCGATATCATAGCAATGTTTGATCGCGGCGGAGACGCTTCGGAATTGAGCAACATTCTTGAATTGGTAAACGATGCGTGGAACTACTTTCCGCACGGGATTCTCGGTGGTGTTTCGCCAGCGGAGAAACTATTGGAGTATCAGGAAGTGCGCAAATAGGTTATTTCCCAACCTTCTGATGTTCTTGAGAACATCAGAAGGTTGGGAACGGGCTTTTATTTTGTTTCTCTCCATTCACCGGTTTCAGGACTATACTTAGCGACGGTATATCCATGCACTGGTTCTCCATTTTGAATATACACAATGCAAATAGCAGTATCGGACGCTTCGTGGTGATTCGGGAACCGCCCTTTTCTCATGTATTGATATTGAATGACTTCGCCCCCCTCTTTTCCACTAACGTTCGCTTCAAGCAGATAGAGACCCTGTTCGTCAGACAATTCTCGAACAACTGCGGCATTTTCGGCGAAACGAGCAATGACTTCCATTACCTCATTTCTCGTTGGGATTCGCTCAGGGGCTTTTTCAATAGGGTTTATCATAGTGGAATAGTATCACAAAACCCGACTTCTTCTTTCGGTCTTTGCTTTTAAGAGTCACTCATAAATCTATACTTTGTCTCCGTGGTTACTTCAATCTGCACGCAGAATTCCCCGTCAGCTCTGCTGCGAGGATATGGACGAGCAGGGTTTATTAATCTGGTATACTTTTTAGGTGCATCAGCAATATGGAGAACGGGAGATAAGGGAATTGCCCAAACCGCCTCATTGGACGAAGGCGCTCGGGGTTGGCATCGTGGTCACCGGGCTTGCGATAGGCACGGGCGAGCTCATCATGTGGCCTCACCTCATCACCAAGCACGGCCTCGGTATCATATGGACGGCACTTCTCGGAATTACATTCCAATATTTTATCAATCAGGAGGTTGCCAGACATTCACTAGCGACGGGTGAGAGCTTTTTCACCTCTTCGTCTCGAGTCTTTAAATGGTTCGCGCCGTTCTGGATGCTTGCGGCACTTTTACTCTATGTCTGGCCGGGGTGGGCGGCGGCTATCGGCACGACGCTTCGAGAGCTTTTCGGCTTCGGCCACTATCTCTGGTGGGCCGTGATGAGCTTGCTTCTTGTTCTCGTTTTAACGTTCAGCGGCAAAGTAGCCTATTCGTTTTTAGAGAAGTCGCTCAAGTTCATCGTGCCGACCTTTTTCATTCTTCTGGTCATTTCGAGCTTTCTGACCCTCTCTGTCGAGAATATACAAGAGCTTTTCGCGGGTATCACCAATTTCGGCTATCTGCCGGAAGAGATAGATATGCAGGTCCTCCTCGGCGCCATTGTCTTCGCCGGCGCGGGAGGGCTCCTCAATCTTTGCGTTTCCCTCTGGTATCGGGACAAACAAATCGGTATGGGCAAATATGTCGGCCGCATCATCAATCCGATAACCGGCAAGATCGAGACGGTCTCGTACAAGGGCTATGCGTTCGAGACCAGCTCGGAAAATATGGCTAGGTGGAAGAAATGGATGCGTTTCATCAGAATCGATCAGGGATTGATATTCTGGTTCTTAGGTCTTGTGACGCTGGCGCTCTTGAGCTTGAACGCGTATGCCGTGCTCGGTCCCAAAGGCATCGTGCCGGACGGCCTGGACGTCGCTGTGGTCCAAGCCCAGATATTCGGAGAAAATTGGGGAGCGTTTGGTTACAATCTGTTCTTGATAATGGCGTTCCTGATGCTTTTTCGGTGATGTGGACGGTGATAGACGCCTTCACAAGGATCGTTTCCGACATCATCTATGTTAATTCCCAGACTGGTCCGTTCCAGAAGGTTCTCGCGCCGTTCCGGAAGATTTCTTTGAGTCATCTCTATTATGCCCTGATACTTATCATCGTCTTTTTGAGCGCTCTTTTGTTGCCACTCAAGCAGCCTCTCATCTTACTGACGATCAGCGCCGTCTTGGGGGGTCTCACCATGGCCATATACACACCGGTTCTCTTTTATCTGAACAATTTCAAACTGTCCAAGCCTCTTCGGCCGGGGATCGTTACGAATATCTTTCTCGTCGCTGCCTCCGCGTTCTACCTCTTCTTTTCAGTTCTGATAGTAGTCTCCTATTTTTGATACATTCGACCTGCACCACAGGAGTACTTCCAAAGTTCTAACTCACTTCCGCTCATAAGAACTTTTGGTCGCTGGTCTCAGTACTTCCGCGCTCGCGCTTGGTCGTTACTCTTTTCTTTCAATTAGCTTCAACTTTTTCTCTTTTCTCCATCCCTTGATTTCTGATTCACGCTTTGAGGCTGAGCTTCTGTCAGGGTGCTTTTCAGTATACAGCAACTTATGAGCTTTTTTTGATTTTGTGTAGTGACCACCTTTACCACTCTTGTGCTCGCTGAATCGGCGCTCGACATCGGTCGTTATGCCGGTGTATATCGAGCCGTCTTTGCATTTGAGGAGGTAGAGGAAGTACACGGGTTTTTAAAGACCAAAATTCTCATCCATCTTCTGGACGAAATACTTCCGAACTTCCTCGTTTTGTATACACCCGGCTACATACTCTTTACCCCATGCACGGTCTATGAGTTGTTTCTGTATCTGTTCAGAATCGTCAAATAGTTCACCAATGTCTATAAGCACTATAGCGCCGCTATCTGCTAACCCGTAATTCTTGGTTATGTTAAAACTTTTGTCCATGACCCCAAGCGCTAATAGCTTTTTGTTGAACACTATGAACTCGTCGATGATCTTCATACTCCCTTTAGTGTCAGTCTTGTCGAAGACGACGTGGAGGGGTTCTACCTTATCCTGCTCAAAATCAAGGGAGTTGAGAAATAAGGGATTTCCAACCCAGTTGGCAGGAATAATATGTCGTTTAAGAATTTCAAATGATGCTAGAGCTTTCTTTCTCATGCTCCGAGAGAAATCAGGTATTACCATGAGCGGATCATCTCTGAAAGGGAATATAGTCTTCAAAATCACCCAATACGATTTTAGTGGTGTGTGGAATTTCTTGAGCACACGTCCATTGTTCAAGTCGTAGACGCTATATTGCCACCCTTCACCAATTTTCTTCACGTTAGTTTTTTCGAGAATAGCATACTAAGAGGAAAACGCAGAGAGAGATTCCGCAAAGAATCCCGAATCCGACCATAGAGACGACCGTTATCACCGGACCTGCGATAGTCACTGCCGCTCCAGGGACACCGTAGGCATGCGACATCTTATATAAAAAATCTGCCACGATACCCACAGCACCGAGCAAAAAAGCGATGAGGTGATACAAGATGATTTTTGAGGGTTTCATGGGATTATCTCCTTGGCTCGAGCGGTGGTCAAAGCGGATTTTTCTCGGGCGTTTTTCTCCACGGGGTGCCTAGTTTGGGCAGCAGATAACGGTCAAGACCTATATAGCCGGCGACTTTCCAGGCGAGTATCAATCCTATCGATAGGGTAAAAAGTATAGGATTCACGCTCACCGTACCGGCGAGGAGATAGTTCAGATTCATGAAGAGACCGAAGAACGCAGCGATGCCGGTGAAAGCGCCGATAATAAGTCCGATGCCAACGGCCAATTCACCGTACGCAATGATATGCGACCAGAAAGAGGGGTGTGCAAGTACCACATTTTGTAAAAAGACCGCGTACCATCCCTGCACATCAGGGTGAGCGCCCGCTGTTTTTGTGAGAGCATTCATGAGGAAACCTGTAAGAGCGCTCCCAGCACCGGAGCCGGTCCATGCGTTGCTCATCACTTTAGCCCAGCCTGCTATGACCCATACGTACCCGACATATACCCGGACTACGAGCCAAAACCAAGAAGCCTTGGTGTTGCTGAAAAGCAGACGAGAGAGAGGAGATTCTTCTATGGTATTTTGTTGCATCACGTTGAGAAGAAAAGAATAATCAGCAAATCGTTAAGGTGACTTCAGGTTTTATTCGCAAGCGAGTGAGCGACCGAGCGAAGAGCGAGGAAGTACTGAGGCCAGCGGGGCGTACGTGCGGAGAGAAAATAAGTATCTTCTTTTTCTCTCCAGAACGAACGACCTGTCTGCGTGTCCGCACAGGCAGACGCGAACAAAGGGTTTAATACCCTTTATTGTATCAAATCGACGGCACTTGAGCGCGTCAATTATTCTTCTTTGACTCCGCTGCATGGTCTTAATCCATTGAAGAAATTTGATTGGCATATAAATAAGTATTTATTTTGATATTACTTGAGCGGTGTTCAAACTGGCACATTCGCCCTGCTGGGCTCAACCGAGAGTTTTCTTCGGTAAAAGAATTTTCGTAATTCCTCAACGAGGATTATGGAGGTAGCTATGGGGATGATGAAGAGCCACTCCGAAAGTTCAAGCGGTACCGTGCGAAGAAGCTTCTGCATAACGGGCGTATATATAGCTGCTATTTGGAGCGCGATAACGACAACAGTTGCGCCAACCAGATATTTATTTGAGAACCAATTCATACTTAATATTGACTTGTTTTCCGAACGGCAATTCCACGCATTGAACCATTGAAAGACGGCGAGTACCGTGAGCGATACTGTCCATGCCTTAGCCATATCGGTCTCAAAGTACTGACTGAAGAGAATGAGCGTCCCGATCATCATGGGTACTGCCATGACAACCATTCTTTGAATCATGAGCGAATCAACAAGATATTTCTTTGGGTGTTCAAACGTACCAGCCAGCAATCCTTTCTCTTTTGGCTCCATAGCGAGCGCCACCGTCAGGAATCCATCAGTGACAAAGTTAAGCCAAATTATCTGGGAAGCAAGAAGCGGCAAGGGGTATCCGATAAAAAGTGCGACAGAAATAACTAGTACCTCTCCGGCACTGGTTGAGAAAAGATACAGGATGACTTTTTTTATCGTCTTGTATATGCTCCTGCCTTCTTCAATCGCCGAAATGATGCTTCCAAAATTATCGTCGAGCAAGACGATGTCCGAAGCTTCTTTTGCGACTTCGGTGCCGATTTTACCCATAGAAACTCCGAGATCAGCGGCAACAAGCGACGGTGCGTCGTTAACCCCGTCCCCCGTCATCGCGACGATCTCGCCGCGCTTCTTATAGGCATTGATGATCTGCATCTTGTGTTCCGGCGTCACTCTGGCAAAGACCGTCGTACTCGAGAGCTTGTTGGCAAGTTCAGCATCATACATCTTTTCAATTTCGTCTCCGGTCAGAATCGTATCTCCCTCGCCATAGATACCCGCTTCCTTGGCGATAGCGCGCGCCGTTATTTTGTGGTCTCCCGTGATCATCACCACCCTAATTCCCGCGTCTTTCGCACGTCGCATCGCTTCTCTTACTTCAGGCCTGAGCGTGTCCTGCATACCAAAGAATCCGATGAAAGACAGAGAGTGGATTGATTCGGTTGTTAGCTGTTTGGGGGCGTCATGGCGAACGGCAACCGCAATTACCCGGAGCCCTTCTTCGGACATGCGAATGAATGTCGCCTCAAGTTCTTCTTTTTCGCTCTTTGAGAGCGGATGATTTTTACCGTCACGTCTGATCCCAGTACAAAGCGCGAGTATTGTTTCCGGAGCGCCAACAACAGTTAAGAGGGGAGCGCCTTCGGCCTGATGAACGGTGGCGCGATACTTAAATCTGTAGTCGAATGGGATTTCCGAAATAAGGGGCGACTCTCGCAAGAGATCGTCTTTATGGAAACCCGTCTTTTCGGCAAAGACAAGCATGGCTGCCTCGGTCGGATCTCCCGCGATACGCCATTCCTTCGCCTCTTCGGCATACGAGAGTCGGGCACCAGCCACAAGCGATGCGGCTTTTCCTAAAAAGAACAAGTCCTCGTGGTTTGCCGAATCAACGATGTTCTTTTGGAATGTAATTTCTCCTCTTGGCTCATACCCGATACCGCCAATTTCAAATAAGTTACTGCCGGCCCATGCTTTGCGAATGACAAGCTCGTTTTTTGTAATGGTTCCTGTTTTATCTACCGCGATCACGCGTGCCTGTCCCAGAGCTTCGACCGCCTGGAGTCTTTTCACAAGCGCGTTTCGCTTCGACATACGCCAGACCCCCGTCGCCAGCACAAGCGTCATGACGATCGGAAGTCCTTCGGGGATAATCGAGACGGAGAGCGAGACAACCGTCGTGAACATTTCTTTGACTGAATGCCCGGACATCGTGCCCACCGTGAAAAGCAGTACGCTGATTACCGCAACCGTAGCGATGATTGCTCGTGAAAGGTAACGAATGTTCGCCTTGAGAGGGATTTCAGTGTCGATAGTTGAGATCTGTCTCGCGATGCCACCAATCACCGTATGTATACCGGTCGCCACAACAATCGCGCGACCATTTCCGGAAACGACGTGAGTACCTCTCCAAATCATATTTTTCTGCTCCGCGGTCGGCAAATCCTCGCGCTCGAGCGCATCGGTACTTTTGTATATCGGCTCGGATTCTCCGGTAAGAGAGGCCTCGTCTATTTTCAGGCTTTGCGAAAGAATCATTCGAGCATCGGCGGGGATACGTTCTCCCTCCTGGAGCAAAATAATATCCCCTGGGACCACTTCGATATCGGGGATGATATACTCCTTCCCGTCGCGAAGCACGGTTGCGTTTGTCGCTACGAACTTTTTGAGGGCGAGGAGCGTATTTTGGGCTTTACCTTCCTGAATGACGCCGACAATGGCGTTGAACAAAAGTACAGCAAGAATGATGGAGCCGTCTATAGTCTCGCCCATGGCAAAAACAATCGCGCTTGCGGCAAAGAGAATATAGATGAGCGGGCTTTGGAACTGACTCAAAAAGAGCCGCAGTTTTGAGGGCGGTTTCTCTTCGGGAAGATTGTTCGCGCCGTATTGTTTGAGACGTTCATTCGCGATGTCACGGGAAAGCCCTCGATCAGAGGTCTCAAGTTCTCCGAATGTCTTTTCTAACGCAAAGGAATGCCATGGCTGTGCCATGATAGGGATTATAGCTGAATTCTCCTTTTATTTCAGCCGATTGCATTCTGCCCGTCAAAACCCAAAAACCGATAATTGATAAAGTATTGTTCGAAAAAGTCCAATTCCATCCAAGAACATTACATTGTCGGTTCTTTGACAGAAATAACACCAGCTTCTTCATTTACCTCAATATCAACAGAGTTTTCAGCTACAAAATCACTTTGTACCATAAACGGTGGGTCAATATATATAAGGTTAATCTTGTTACGATATTTATACTCACCACTTGCTGGATCTTTCTCGTCCAACAAGGTTTTGAGGGCTACAAGATTATCATTCGTCCAAATCAAACGGTTTTTTGGTAGATTCGGTGATTTTATAATAGAAAAGATTTCCTCGCAGCTCTGCTACAGGGTAGTTGATTTCTATTTCTTTTTTCATAAAATTATTTCAATAAGTCATCGAGTTCACGAGATTCCAATGCTGACCGATTGAGCAGAATCTGCTCCTTTGGGTTGAGATTATCAGCTGTCATTCGGATGACCTTTGTAGCAATAACATCTCCGAGCATGACATGATTCGTTTTCTTAAAATAATTCTCTGTTTTCTTGTAAAAGAGTGTGGCGTACCGTTTGAGTTTATCCTGCGGGTCCTGACGAGAAGTGGAGCCGTTGCTGGAAAACTCTATTTTCTTTTCAAGTTCTTCATCAATCTCGATAGCTAAATTACCCTCGCCGAATAAAATCCAGTAGTCACTTATTGTGTACACGATTCTTACCAAGTTATTATCTTCCGTTTTGTACCAGTAGATAAATGAGTATGTGTCACGCATTAAATCGTTATAGATAACGACATGGTCCAACTCTTTTACAGTTCGGATTTTATAGTTCTCGAGATATCGCAGGTAACTGTCCCGCCAAGTCCGTGACCATGTATCAAACTGATGTGGATTCTCAAAGAGATACGAGAGATCGTCCTTCAGACAGTCGTCCATTTTTTCGTAGTTTAGAATGTCTACCGTAAGCGTATCGAACAATGTTCGTATATCGGGCATCTCTTTTTTCTTCTCGCTGAGTTTTGCGTTCAGGTAGTCGAAATCCGGTGTGGTTTTTTCTTTCATATACCAGAGCAGGTCGTAAATATCACGCCCTTTATACTCGTACGTCTTATCTCCGATGCCCCGTTTTTCGCGCAGAAGTATGGCGGCAATCTTGCTCGCCAAGAGCGCGCCTTTGTTGTAAGTCAGAATAACGAAGGACATCTGACTGCGGTTAATGGGCCTACGCTCCGTTACGGTCTTTGGGGCCACAAAATGATTGAGATCAATTTTTACATGTACCTGCTTAGATGTATGTCCGAAGTCTAGAACATTTCCGACGTTGAATTTTAGAAGCAAGCTTCTGGTCGAAATTGTTTTTAATGTAAGAAAATCGCTGGTAGTTCCATACGTGTTTGCGAAGTGTATTTCAATCTCCTTCCTCAACTCTTCCAAGAAAGTTTTGTCCACGTTATGTGCAACTTCAAAATCTAAATCTACCGACATACGGTCAAGGTCATGAATAATCCGAAGAGCAGAACCGCCGTACATAACCCATTTGCTGTACTCGGGATGGTGATAGATAAAGTCGAGGACAAGGTACTGGAGTGCTTCCTTGAGCTTGTTCTGACGGACATTTGCGCTCAACTCGCCATAGACGGCAAGCTCATCGAGTTCTTTCTTTAGGATGGTAATAGCACGTTCACTCATGTAGGTATGTTTTTATTTTCTGATAAAAACTTTTCCGCTCCTCTTCGCTCATCTCGCTAATGTCTATTCGTAGCTCCTCGACTATTTTCTCGACATCATCAAACTTAATACTACGAAACTGATGAGTTCTAAAGTACAGTAAATCAAACAATGCTTTTGATGGAGAAGCGACAAAAAAATCAAATTTTCCTTTTACGAGCGCGTAGTCCGAAAGAAGTTCTTTTTTGATCGACTGGTATGAAAATGTTCCAGCTTTTGTTTCATAATCTCTCGTAACTTTTGACGTAACTGATGTGGTGGAACGTATAGTTTCCGTAGTGAGATTGTGATACTGAAGCGCGGTCCACGAGCTTACATATGATGGTGTACGTATGATGTTTGCAAGGTAAAAAGAGTACGAAATATCACTCTTGTTCTTTGCGAAAAAGTCTGCTGATATGTATAGACCTCTTCGAAGCGGCAGAATGTCCTTGTGCTTCAAAAAGCGGCTAATGTAGGTATTCACCGTACTATTTTTTAGCCCTAACTGGCTACCAAGCTGATATATCATACTCTTGGTGAAATGGGGCAGGATATTGAGCTGTTCCAACAGGTTTTTCTTGCTTTTCATAATTATGACAATAGTGTATCATATGTGAAATGGATGGTCAAAGGGCTGTTAGCCCGCCCCGCCCTCCGCAAGTGCAATGCGTTTCGCCTTTTTCGGGCGATTCGGTGCTTTCTGCGAAATTACTGCGGGAGTTGGACGTCGTCGTCTCACTCCTCCTTGAGAACCCTTCTGTTCTCAACGCTCGCAGGCTCATTGCTCTCCGCCACGGGGAACGTCCCTGTTCCCCGACCCCTTCCCCAATCCAAGTCCCGCACTTGCTTCACAAAGTTCGCAACTGCGGGACTTGGACGCTACGCTATCTCACATAGACACGACTTTTGTCCCCGACCTCCTGACTGGAATTATTTTTCACTTCTGCCTAAATCTGTGTTTGTTAGGAAAAGTTCGAACATATTTTCGCTTTCAGAGAGCGACCCCTAGTTCCTGTTTGTGCCCACTGCTGACTGGCTCGGTCTGGAACCTGTGATGGTGAGACCGTTTAAGCGCCTTTCGGGTCATTTTAGCACATCGGATTGAGGCGTCTCAGTCTGGGTCAATTTTTGAAAATGAGACAAATGAGACACACCCCCTCATTTTGGGGTTTTATCAACTTAAGTCCAAAATCATACAGAAGGCGGAAGAGCTGAAGAAAGAATTTAGGAAGAAAAAAGTTGCGCCAGCGAAACGACAGCACACAAATATTGTGTTGTAAAGATATCCACACCCCACACTATTGGGACGAGGTGCCCGGCATGGTAAAATTGCGTCAGGTGCAGATTGCCAAACTTGGTAAAAGCACTAAAGGGATAAGGTGCTTAGATGAGATAGATCGAACGCTCATTTCACAAAGGAGGAACCGAGACAAAAATGTCTTACTTCTTTGTGAGTTGAGCGTTTTTGCGTACATGTTGCAACGATTATTGAGTTGTTTTGTAAGAATGAGAAAATTAACCCTGGCGCATACATGTTCCGAGATTTACTACTTACACTAAGAGATTACATTGACGGCAACAAACACTATACCGAGGTACTTCAGGCCGCAATGCCTGGCTACAGATAATCAGTTTGCTATCTCAAAAATTCTTTTAACAAGTGAGGTTCGCGCGTAAAATGCTCGACTTACTGAACCGTGCCCAGGACCTTTAGTGCGTGCCTGTATCCACTTTCCGTCCGCTCCAGTAAGTGCTTCGAAACCTTTCGTGATCAGTTTATTGCGTATAAAATCGTAGTCGGCTTTAATCTCCTTTATTAACTCATCATCTTCTGAAAAGTCTAGACTCGTGACTTTTAGTAACTCTGCCCTTTCAGCGTTCTGGCCGTGCCACATAACAGCACAAAAGACGATGGTCTTAAGCTTCGCCCAGCAATGACTCAAAGAAAGAGTGAGATTTCAGCTCTTCCGGATTTATCATTGTTATTGCCATCGTTTCCTTAGGCACGAGCTCTCCTTTTACCTCATGAAAACTAACCGATTTTAATTCATAGGTAAGTCCGTTTGGTGCCTTTGATACATTGGTTTGTAAACCGGCTAATCGCTCCAAGACAAGACCCTTCCAACCCTTGTTTTGTTTCCCCGTTTCAAAAGTAGTTATGCCATGCTTCAATGCTAGCGCACGAAGATCCTGACCAATGTATTTGCGTAAATTCTCTATCGCGATAGCCCTGGTAATAATCTTCATATTATTTTTTCAAGTCAAGAAAACGTTTCTTTGAGAGTTCGAGGTAATCCTTCTCCAGATCAATACCAACAAATTTCCTCCCATTCTGTATTGCTGCAAGACCGGTTGTCGAGCTGCCAGTGAAAGGATCGAGAACTATATCATCCTTGTTTGTACTCGAAAGTACAACCCGTCTTAATAGGTCAATGGGCTTTTGGGTTGGGTGCTTACCAAATTTCTTCTCCTCTGGCTTCGGTGTCCCCATTGCCCAGACGGATCGCATTTGTAGTCCTGGTTTTTTCAGTTTGTCTTCAGACCAGTTACCCTCCTTCATAAGATCATAATTAAAAATATGTTTTGCCTTTTTATCCTTCCGAGCCCAGATGAGTGTTTCGTGGCTTGCAGTAAAGTAGCGACAACTCAAATTTGGCGAAGCATTTGGCTTAAACCAGCTGATGTCATTGAGAATGTGATAACCAAGTGCCTGAAGAGCGTGACCACATTGATATATGGAATGATACGTACCAGACACCCACAAAGTGCCGTGTGGTTTGAGAACGCGCCTACAAGCTTCAAGCCATCGATAGTGAAAGTCGTAGTCATCTTCAAATCCCTTACTCTTATCCCAATCACCTTTATTTACGCTTACCATCCTACCGGCGTGGACCGTAAAACCTCCGTTGGAAAGATTGTATGGTGGATCAGCAAAAACCATATCGATAGAATTCTCTGGAAGTTGGTTCAAGAGCAAAATTGAATCTCCAAGGTATAGGACGAAATCATCCTCGTGAAAGTAGGGTTTTATTTCTATTGATGTAAGAATTTTCCGGTGATTCATTGTGAGAGGAATCATGTAGCCATTTTAGCATTTTTATAACTTTCTTTGGATCCTTTTCAGGTCATTAGTTACCAACACCTTGCCTACATACCCGTCCTAGACTCCCTAGGGCGGTTGCGTCATTCCTTGTGGTATATGGAAACAACACAACCACAAGAGGCTCTTCGGTACTGCCTATATGCCCGCAAAAGTACCGAAGCGGAGGACAAGCAGGCGTTATCAATCGAGTCGCAGGTGAAAGAAATGCAGACGCTCGGTGAACGTGA
>Ga0209542_10007609_pt1 | contig 20536 bp, 15 predicted proteins | sample RifCSPhighO2_01_FD_184028 | JGI IMG/M metagenome (GOLD analysis project Ga0209542, IMG submission 184028) | Soil microbial communities from Rifle, Colorado - Rifle CSP2_plank highO2_0.1 (SPAdes) (version 2) | ecosystem: Environmental > Terrestrial > Deep subsurface > Rock core/Sediment ...
TCCCGGGTCGTCTCCGCGCTTCTTGGCCGCAATCAGCGCCTCGTGTCCGCCTGCTCGGTTCTGGTGGCTTTCCTCTTCGGTCCTTCCCGCGGCTCTCTCTATACGGTGCGCCAGGCCGTTTCCCGCGGCGTTCCGGTCATCGTCTTCCTCTGCGGCGGTGGGGCTGTTTTGCCGCCCGATCTTGCCAGCCGCTGTTTTATTTTCAATAGCAAGGGGGTGATTTAGTTTATGACAATTTCGATTTTGTCCCCGTGCCTACAGTGCGACAAACAACTGCCAGGCATTCAGTGCGGGACACTCGATCAATCCAGTTGTGAAGAATTTCTGATTTACATTCAAAAGCTTCACAGAATCCGGGCTTCCCGAATGATCATCAGCGAGCTCAAAAACTTAATAAGCAAATGATTTATCCTCCGAAGCCCGCAGGGCGTAGGAGGAAGGAGGTGATTTCCCATGAGAGAATGTTGTGTCTGCCACACATTCCTGGTCAAAGGCAATGAAGGCATAGATCATATCGGCTTCGAGCCAAACATGCTCAAGCAAATAGTGTTCATTTGCCAGGGTTGTCTTGGCTCGATCCAGGACCAGGTCGAGTACGGCGTGTCGTATAAATACGCCGAGGTTTGACCCACTAAGCCCGCTTCCTTTTTACAGAGGAGGCGGGCTAATCTTTTAAAAAGGGAGTTGGATAAAATGGGCGAATATATTAAGAACAGGATTACTGGTGAGGAAATAAAGATCGGTGTTATGGACGAGTGCTTTTTCAGCCGTCAGCAGATCAAGAAATGGCTAGATGATCCGAACTGGACCGGCTGGTATGCCGATAAAGAGGAGGAGGGGACGCTTGAGTATTATCTTAACAATCCCCATTCGCTTTACGAAGTAATTGAGGGATTGACCCATAATAACTTTACTCTTGATGTTGAGCACGATGAGCTCAAAACGCTTAAACATGAAAAAGTTAATATTTGGCAAAAAGGTAAGCGAGGGAATGGCTACCAATACGAGCTTGATTGCCAATTTGGGGGATTGTCGAAAATTTGCGTCTCGATCGCTGGCGAGCGATATAACGAATCAGGAGTCGGCCGAACGATCTTTGCATGCGACTGCTGCGGCGTATTGTTGAATTTGGCGCAGGACGCGATTGACCGGGCGCTTGCGGGGATGGACGAGGTAATAAGTAATTACCTTAAGCCCATTCTGAAAGGGTCAAAAGACAGCTGATCCCTAAATCCCGCTTCTTTTTCAAAAGGGGAGCGGGATTTTTTGTGGTCGCGGTATGATATAATACCGGCAATAGCGAGAAAAGAACCGGATTTCTGGCCTGCCCACCGAAGGTGGGGAGGATAATTGGTACAAAGCAATCAAATAGAGGTGATAACTTGCAAAACTTGTATGAAAACCTGAAAAAACTATTAAAACAAGACGAGCGGTTAGTGTCACAGGATGGCACTATTTTAAAGACTAAATCACAAGAACTTGCACGGCAGAATGATCCGGAACTATTAAAACTGTTATTGTCAGATAAGCAGATCAAAAGCACATTCTTCTTTGAAATAGAAAAGACGCTTATTTTTGATAAAGAAAAATTCATCCGTTTTGTTTCCAATAAACAGTTTTTGCTGGATTCTTACACGGCTTTCAAGAACAAAATCGGCCTCACCGTTGGCGACGAATATTTGAGTGAAAACAAAGAGGTCGTTTTGGCGTGGCCGTACAAGGATTGTGTGCTGGAAGGCGGGATGACCAAAGAAGATCAAAAGCGTGATGAGATATTTTACAACGAAACTCTTGCGCCAGATGATATTAATCGCCTGCTTGATCCGAAAGTGTTTACGAATTTCAAGCGGATAGATAAAAAAGGCGAACATAAACTTGATGGCTTCAAGAGGGATGAGAAAGGCAATATCAAAGACAACCTCATCATTAAAGGCAACAATCTTCTCGCCCTTGCCTCGCTCAAAAAACAATTTGCTAGGCAAGCGAAGCTTATTTACATTGACCCACCTTATAATACATTAGGAGAAGAAGATTCATTTAAATATAATGATAGCTTCAATCATTCAACTTGGTTGACTTATATGCGAAATCGTCTTGAGATAGCTAAAGATTTACTAGATAAAGACGGGGCCATTTACGTTCAATTAGACTTTAACGAGGTGCACTACTGTAAGGTATTGATGGATGAGATTTTTGGAAGAGAAAACTTTCAGAGAGAAATAATTTGGCGTATCGGCTGGATATCCGGTTATAAGTCAGTAGATAAGAATTGGATTAGGAATCATGACACTATATTATTTTATTCAAAAGATAAAAACAACCTTGATTTTCATAAAAGATATATTCCATATCCTGACAACTATAAGAGAAGAGACGGGGCAAAACCGGAAGGCGCCGGCTATCCTTATGAAGATACTTGGAATTGCAGTGAACTAGACCCACTTAATTCGATTGCTATTGTTAGCTTCAGCAAAGAAAAAGTCGGTAAATTTAAAGGACAAAAAAATGAAGCCTTAATGCAAAGAATAATTGAGGCGCATACAAAAGACGATGATTTAGTAATTGATTTCTTTAGTGGGACGGGCACAACTGCCTCGGTTGCGCAAAAGCTGAAAAGACAGTGGATTTCCATTGAACAAATAGATGAATCAGTAGAAAAACAATTAAAACGACTAAAAAATATGATCGGTGGAGATAAATATGGTATCTCAAAAGCCGTAAATTGGCAGGGTGGTGGGGATTTTGTGTATATGGAGCTGGCAAAGTGGAATGAAAATTGGGTAGAGAAAATTGAAGGCGCCATAACCAGCAAAGAATTAGCAAAACTCTGGGATGAAATGAAAGAAAAGGCGTTTTTGAGCTATAAAGTTGATCCGAAAACTATCGACGCAAATGCTAAAGAGTTTGGCGAATTAAGATTAGCAGATCAAAAGAAGTTTTTGATTGAGTGTTTGGATGAAAATCAACTTTATGTAAATTACAGCGAGATTGGGGATAAGGATTATGGGATAAGTAAAGAGAATAAGGCGATCAATAAGGAGTTTTATAAATAAAATATGACCTCAAACATAGATAAATATAAAAAAGATTTAGACCAGCTTATTTTAAATGGCAATAATCTATTGCACGCAATTCAATTTGAATGTCATCCCGATGAATTCGAGGCACAAGTAAAAAAGCATTTAAAAGAGAAATATAATCTATTTATTAAAACACTGCCTTCCTTTAAGGACAAATATCAAATATGGTACTCGGAATCTTTAGCAATCGTAAAATTGCTATTGCCTGACCGGATTGGCGACTTAGTTAAATTGTATGAAAAGCCAAAAATAAGGAAAAAAGTAGAATATGGTAATTATGTAATCGAGGATTATTTGCAGGGATTAAAAGTAACTCGCGGATGGGAAAAAGAAAAAATTGTAGGGCCTGAGGCTGCAATTCCGCAATTTCAACAACAATTAAATATCCTTAAGTCGGCAAGCAAAAGATTTGAAAGCTCTCTTTTTGACATTAAGCATTTGGTTCAAGCTGATTTATTTGATTCGGAACTTGATGCTGCTCGAGAACTAAATAAAAAGGGCTTTGTCCGAGGAGCTGGAGCAATAGCTGGCGTCGTATTAGAAGGTCATTTATCACAGGTATGTGAAAATCATAAGATAAAGGTCAACAAGAAGAAGCCGGGCATTAATGATTACAATCAGATGCTCAAAGATAGTGGAGTTATTGAAATGCAGGATTGGCGATTTATTCAACGCCTGGGAGATTTAAGAAATCTCTGTGATCACGACAAGAAGAAAGACCCTACAAAAGAGCAAGTAGAAGACCTCATCGCCGGTGTAGAAAAAGTTATTAAGACAATATTCTGATTATGCTATACGACGAATTTAATTCATATAAAAACTTTGCCGGAGTCGATGTTTTTAAAGATAAGGCAATGGCAAAGGCGGAGATTCTTAAGAATCTCAATTCGGCCTTTTCTGTTCGCGAATACCAAAAGGAAGCGCTGGGGCGGTTTTATTATTATTGCGAAGAATATCATCAAAAGCTGAAGCCTATTCACCTCATGTTTAATATGGCAACAGGATCAGGCAAAACACTGATAATGGCGGCCAATATTTTATATTTGTACCAAAAAGGCTACCGCAATTTTATATTTTTCACGCGATTAGACAATATTATCCAAAAGACTAAGGCGAATTTTCTTGACCCAACTTCAAAAAAATATCTTTTTGCCGAAAAACTTGTTTTAAATGGGCAGGAAATTAAAATGAAAGAAGTGGAAAGCTTTGAAGGAGCAAGCTCGGACGATATCAATGTCGTCTTTTCTACGACTTCGCTTCTCCATTCCCGATTTGCTTTTGCGCGGGAAAATGTTTTGACGGGGGAGGATTTCGCTGATAAAAAGATCGTTTTGATCGCAGATGAAGCGCATAACCTGTCGGCGGAAACAAATAGTAAGCACAGTAAAACCGAAGAGGAAGAACGCCAAAATTGGGAAAATACCGTTATGCGGATACTTAATGCCAATGATCAAAAAGAGAATGTGCTTTTGGAGTTTACCGCCACTGCTAGACTCGAACAGGATTATCCGGAAATACTGGAAAAATACAAAGACAAGGCGATCTATCGTTATGATCTCAAAGAATATCGCCTGGATGGGTTCTCGAAAGATGTTCGAACTGTTCAGATTAACGCGCCTCTTATGGAACGGGTGCTGTCGGCGGTAGTTATTTCTCAATACAGACGCAGAATTGCGGAAAAGCATAAGATCGCCTTCAAACCGGTTATTCTGTTTAAGGCGAATAGGGTCACCCCTCCAAAACACAGAAGGGAACTTCAGGGAAACAATCCGCGACTGGTCGTTTCCAGCGAATTTAAGGAAGCTTTCCAATCTCTTGTTTCAAATATGACGGCAAAAACGCTGAAGCAGTTATCTGCTATAGGTGATCCAACGCTGCAAAAAGCATTAAAATACTTTGGCGATAATAAGACCCCACTTGAAGATTTGGCCCTGGAAATTAAAAATGATTTTGCGCCGGAGAAATGTCTAACGGTTGATGACAATGATGATCTTGAACAAAAACAATTGCTACTGAACTCCTTGGAGGACCAAAACAATGAAATACGCGCGATATTTGCCACCGAAAAATTGAATGAGGGCTGGGATGTCCTGAATCTTTTTGATATTGTCCGACTTTATAATAGCCGTGACACGCAGAGTAATCAGCCTGGCAAGACGACCGTGCAAGAAGCGCAATTGATCGGGCGAGGGGCACGATATTATCCCTTTACTGTTGGTGAGTTTGCCGATCAATACCGGCGAAAATATGACAATGACGCGCAAAATGAATTAAGGATTATTGAACAGCTTTATTATCACAGCGTCACAAACCCGCGCTATATTCAAGAGCTGGAAAGCGTCTTGAAACGTGAGGGGATCATGCCGTCCCGCACGATTCAAAAAGAGCTTAAGATTAAAGCTGGTTATAAAAATAAAGATATTTGGGATAAAGGCCATATTTTCTTAAACTCGCGAAAAGAAAATTTAGGGAAAGATGTGTGGAAACTAGAGGATGTTAAAGCGGAGTTTGACCATAACGCCGAAGCGAATATTCATTCTTTGCCCACCAGAGAGGCAGTTGAAAGAGATATCTTTACCGGAGATGAAACTGCGACCGCGCAGGCTAATACTGAATTCAGGGAATTTAAAATTGTTGATTTTGGAGTAAACATTATCCGATCAGCCCTAAATAGAATCCCGGCGGGACGTTTTAGTGAGTTAAGCGGGGTCTTTGGCAATTTAGAATCAGTAAGTGATTTTATTAATGGGGTTAATTATTTGGGTGGCGTAAAGGTGAAAGTTATGGGGACCGCAAATCAATTGGATAATCTTTCGCAATCCGAAAAGCTCAAAATTGTTATTTTTGTCCTTGAAATAGTAATAAGTGAGGCGGGTAGGGGCAAAAAAGAATATTTTGGCACAAAAGAATTTAGCCCGCATCTAATACGAACGATCTTTGAAGATAAGATTTTGCAATTAGATGGGGATAGCCCGCGAGCGCAAAATATGCGCGATTTTGATTTTATTTCTAAAGAATGGTATGCACAAAATGAAATCTGGGGTACCAGCGAAGAAGAGTCCTTTTTACGGTTTATGGATGAAACCGTTATTAGACTGAATCAGAAATATCAAGATATCGCTCTTTTTAGAAACGAACAGTTTTTTAAAATCTATAATTTTACTGATGGCGAGCCCTTTTACCCCGATTTTGTATTGTTTCTAAAAGAGAAACAAACAAATAAGGAGTTAATATATCAAGTTCTCATTGAGCCCAAAGGCGACCAATTCTTGGACGCCAATAGATCTTTTGAGCAATCAAAAGAAGGGTGGAAGCAGAAATTTCTATTAGAAATTGAACGTGAATGTAGAATTGACCTGCTGCATGAAAATCGTGAATATAAGCTTATAGGATTGCCTTTTTATAATGAAGGCTTAAGAGCGGCATTTAAAGAGGTTTTTGAAAGTAAGCTTACTTCTTGATGTTAGGAGGAGATAAGGGAGGGAGAATAGTGAAGAATAAGTGTCTTGCCCTCGTCCTCTCCGGCGGCGGTGGCCGCGGCGCCGCCCACCTCGGCATAATCAAAGCCCTTTATGAGCGGGGTATAAAGCCCGATATCTATATTGGCTCTTCAATTGGCGCGATCATCTCCGCCATGATGGCGGTTTATGACAACGTTGATCTTGCCATCGAGAAATATCTCGACTTCGCCCGCAAGTATGGCTGGTTTAACTTGGTTGATTTTCCGATATTCCCTCAAAAAGGCATTAAATCGATGGGTGGATTGATTGACGGGCAACGGCTGATTAATGTTATCACCGAAGAAGCGGGGCTGTCGGGGAAAAAGCTCTCTCAAACTAGGAAGCCGCTTTATATTATCTCGACCGACCTCAATTCCGGCGATGAGATTGTCTTTGGCTTCCCCCAAAAGCTAAAGACCCATAAAAAGGATCATTACCAGCCGCTCTTTTATCCGAAAGATATCCTTATCGCCAAAGCCCTCCGGGCAAGTATTGGTCTGCCGGTCCTTTTCAAACCGTACCCCAGGAATATCGGCCAGCGTAAACTTGCTCTCCTTGACGGGGGCATCCGCGACAACTGTCCGATTACCCTGGCGGCGTATCTTCCCGACGTTAAATATATCTTTGCTTCTATCTTGAGCTTTGCCGGTCAGCAAAATATCGATTATTTCCGCAAAGACATTGCCTCGGTCTTCTTTGAATTCCTGGAGATCGCGACCAGCTATTCCCAGGTCGGTAAGTCGTGCGACAGCGCGCTCTTCACGACCAAACCGGCCCCGGCGGTCAGGATCGTCAATCCAGGGCTCTTTTCCATCAGCCCGCTTGCCTTGAATAAAAGCGAGATTATGATCGGTAGTGCATACCAGACCATGCAATCGATCCTTGATAAATTTGATGATCCCCGGCAGTTTTGGCAGAGATGGGATAAGGCCAAAATCATTGAGTTTCACGCTCCACGGTGGCAAGCTGAAAGGTTGGGGCAGGCGAGGGCGGATATTGTGAGCATCACCGATCAGCGGTCGCCAGTGGAAAGGGAATTGAAGAAAAAAAGCTTTAAGGCCAAGTTAGCGAAGCTGTTTAAATAACAGCTATGTTGCCTTGCGGAATAGTTTCTTTTATGGGAGAATTACGGCACTATGTGGAATTATATTCGTCACTTCATATTGCGGCTGCTTGGCGGCCATCATTATGATTATCAGCAAGCCCTGGAGAAGTATGGCTACGCCCTGATCCAACCGGCGACCGACCTGCACCGGCTGACGATGGTCCTGCCGTATATCCTGTCCAAGGCAATGCGCCTCGAAGAAGCATCGATTATGATCCTTGATCCAAAAGCTGGCAATTATCGCGTCCATGCAGTGGATGGCAAATGCGAGCTTGATGGGCAGATCATTGGCGCCGACACCCTCTTGGTCAGGGAACTGCTTGCCCGCCGGAAAGAGTTGGCAGAGAAGGGTGAAAATGACGCGATCGCGTCGGAAATGAAAAAACTCGGAGCCCAGCTGATTATTCCGGCGATCGTGGCCGATCAGCGCTTCCCCAAGCCGACCTTGCTTTTCTCGCTTAACCTGGGGACAAGAATCTCTGGCGAAGCATACAATCGCGAAGATGTCAGCTTCCTAACTCATTTTGTCAGTCAGATTGCGGCTAATCTGGAGACGGCGTTTACCAGTTAACTGTTGGCAACGAGATAACGAATCGCGTTCCTTTCCCCGGGGAACTTTCCACGTTGAGGGACCCCTTGTGATGCTCAACGATGATTTTATGGACAACCGGCAGACCAAATCCTATCCTTTCATTGATTTTGCCGAATTTCGTTGTGTAGAAATAATCGAAAATCTTCGGTAGATTGTTTTTCTCAATGCCGACGCCGGTATCAGCGACTTCGATTTTAACTCGCTTCTCGCCATCGCCATTAATCCGGATTGTCAATGCGCCGCCTTTTTCAGACATGGCGTCAAAGGCATTGGTAAACAAGCTGGTGAACACGCGCTCAAGTTCATCTTTGTCGCCCCAAACCGCCGGCGCCGGTTGAAATTCCTTAATAATTTTTATCTCTTCCCGAGCTGGCAAAAACCGGAGAGCGCCTTCAATCGACTCCCTGATGTCAAACGCCTGGGGCTCAAACTTCGGCTCGTGGCTGGTGGAGTACATCATATTAACAATCTTCTCGATCTGATTGCATTTTTTAACAATCAGTTCAGCGGATTCTTCAATAAACTGCTGATTTCCCGCGTTTGTTCGCAAGTCCTGAGCCCGGGAGAAAAGGGCGGCCAGAGGGTTTCTGATTTCATGCCCGACCTCCTGAATAATCCTGCCGAGTGAAGCCAATCGTTGAGAGCGTTCCAGCTCTATTTCCGCGTCATAGAGTTTCTTTTGTGTCGCCTCAAAATTATTTTTGATCCGCTCGTAAGGCCGAATGCGATCAAGCACAAGCAGTGCCTGATTCTGCAATAATTTAAAAAGTGCTATGTCTTTGCTGTCAAAAGCGGCCTCGGATGTCTTGCCCTGAAGAGCGATGATCGCCTCAAGCGCGTCCGAAGAGTATAGGGGAAGATAATAATTCGCTTTGAGGAATCTAAAGTCCGACAGAGAATTCCTGGTTTCGGAATCCAAGCTCAAAAAGGAAAACGCTTCCTGCTTTTTTAAGCAGTATTGAATCAGTGGATGGCTGAACGGCACCTCTTCGCTTTGTCCGGCCTCTGTCTCAAACAAAGAAAATCTTTCTTTTCCCCTTTCAGCTAAAAAGATACGAACCCCCTCAAATTCAATTTCCTGAAATTTCGTCTTTATTTCGCGCAGGGCATCCTTGAGCGTGTAAACCGGGATTAGTTTTTCCGAAATTTCGGAGATAACTTTGTCGAAGTCATACCAGCCCCTAATAAACGTTCTTTCAGCCGCCGTTTGCAGGCGCAAGCTTAATCGAGAAAATAAAAGACCGGCCAGCAGCCCATAAGTCAGCGAAAAAAAAGCGAAAAAGTATGCTCTTATCTCTTCCTTAAAAAGAATGGGATAGAAATAGATCAGAGATAAGTAGCCGAGGCCGTAAATGAATAGAGTAGCGGCAACCGCGCCTATTTTTGAGAGGGTAGTCCTGATATCCATCAATTGATATTTCAGGATGGCGTAGGCCAGCAGGAATTGGAAAATAAAGATGAAGTGTATGCCGTAGGGCTCAACTTTTATCCCCCAACCGGGCAGAAAAGTCGTCCAGCCGCCGAGTAGCGCCAAGCCTGCCCCGATTAGCACAAGCTTTATTTGGTTTTTTTGGACGCCGGAAGTTCTGAAATAGTAAATAATTAATAAAACTATCGGCAGAGTTGTGAAAAATCCGTAATGAGACAGATAAATAAAAAATTGCGATCCTGGGACGGTCCAATTTGGGAGATTCCCGATCCTTTCCACCCCCCTGACAACGTCTCCCTTGAGCAGAAAATAAGCCGTCAGAATGCCGGTCAGGAAAGGCAAGAAGTGTAGAGGCCTCTTGAAAGTATTGCCAAAAATAATTTCATTGGCAAATAAATAGAAAAACGTCGCGATAAAAGCGGCGAAAAGATGAAAGATCCTGACCTCTAACAAGCTAAGTGCCGGATTTCTCGCATAAATTGAGAGCGCGAAGAAAATTGCGTATAAAGCGATTGAGGCGGACAATAAAAAAAGTAAAATGTTCTGTTTTTTGAGCGGCCCGTTAAGATAGACGAAAAACCCGAGCAGTAAGGCGATTAATGAATTGAAATAAGCGGCATATTTGAACATCAATCCCATATTTTAATCTTCTTAAAAAATGTCCGGCATATTATTTTAGTAAACGATGATGCGTTAACCAGGATCCCCTCATCGGCCGCCAGCAGGCAGCCCAGATCAATTAAATCATCAGCAAAATAGTATATTCTGGCGCCGGGATTTTCAAGCCGTATTTTTTTAATGACTTGGCCCTTGTCAAAGTTATCCGGCTTGCTTTTTGTTCCAAAATAGTCTTTGATGGCGAGGGCAAAACCCCCATTAAAGCCGAGCCCTTTTGCAATCTTGTCCGAAATTGTATCGGGGCAGTGAGTGAGCAGAAATATTTTGTCGGTCGGCCCTTTGTAATAAGATAGAATTTTCTTAAAGCCATTATGATATGATTCAATAACTTTCGTTGCAATCTTTTCGGACTCTTGCTCCAGTTGGCCCTGGCTTGTCCTGGCCAGCAGACTCATTATTAATCTTCTTTGATAAAGAACAACGACGGGGAGATACCAGAACAAATTTAGCATGATAATCATGTAATATCCCAACAGCAGGTGCTTATAGTCGGGCTTATTGAGGAATATCCGCTTATAAAGTTCAGCCGTGGGCTGAAATGGAGAGATGGTATTATCTACATCCAATAAAAATATCTTCAATGGAATTTGGCCAGATGACCCAATACTTTATCGGGTATAATTGACCATGATGAAGTAATTTTGCCGATAATTTCACCTTTCTGATGAACGTAGCCGATGCCCGTCATGCTTCTTAATTCGCCTTTTCTAATCTTTGCGTTGGTTATCATCACGTCAATGAAGACATCATCAGATCGATCCGCTCCGGCGACGAATTGGGAATTGAGTTCGTGAAGAATGAACTGCGATTCAAAAGGGACATTAAAAAACTGGTGGCTGATGGCCGTGCCAAATTGTCTCCCTGCCTCAAGCAACAACATTCCCGGCAAATGGCTGAGTTGATGATCGAAAAAGAACTCATGGTTCGGGTCATAGACTAGCTTCGTTCTATAAATTTTCTTTTCCGGATCGACAATAACGGGGTTAGAAATGAGTACGTTCCCATCCCTGGTCTTATGGACATATTTTCTATCAATTTTCTCATTATCGTCTCCATTGTCGAATAAGGTTTTAATCCCGGCCGACATGGCCAGGTGAACGTCTTCAGATATTAATAATCTTTTTTGAGCATCAAGATTCATAAAGTTCCCTTGAAACTTCTATTTTGTCCGATTTTTCGCTGGTTGTTTTTTTGGTAGCTTTTACCTAATCTTATATCTGAAGCGGCTATAATTAATTTCAAGCTATTTAATGTATCTAATATGTGAGTTGACCAATTCAAGGGTTTTACGAGATGCTCAAAGTTTCTCTCTTTTCCATTCGTCATGCTTTTCGATGTGTTTTTCGAAAGTTTTCATCGTCATTTTATCACCCTGACCGGCAAGGAACTTATCTGCGGTTGCGATGATATCATCATTGCTATAGGGCTTTTTAATATAGTTGATGACAAAGCCTGAGGTCGCGCGATCCCATTTTTCCTCGTCCTCATAAGCCGTCAACATTGTGATGCCGATGTCATGCCCATAATCCTTTCGGACCTTCTCCAGAAATTCAAGGCCATCCATTCCCGCCATCTTAATATCCAGATAGATCAGGCGGATTCTGTTGCCGCCCAGGCCCAAAAATATCTTATGTTTGGCAAGATGCCCCAGGGCTTCTTTCGCGGAATAAGCGGTAATAACCTCGTATTTGTTTGTGCCGCGCAGAATGCGCGCGATCTCATTAGCTACATCTACATCGTCATCTACTGACATGATCAACGGTTTTGCCATACAAAATCAACCCCCCTTTAACTATTCGACAGGTCGATTATCCCATACCATTATTATTATTGCAATATCAAGTCAAATCCCGGTTTTGTTTTTCTCGCGGATGGTGCTTGCGAATGACCCGCTTAAGGTCATCGATGGCCACTCTGGTATAAATTTGCGTCGTGTTGAGCGAGGCGTGGCCGAGCAGCGCCTGGACATGCCGGATATCCATGCCGCGATTGACAAGGTGAGTGGCGCAGGCATGCCGCCAGGTATGGCAACTAACGACTTTTTTTATTTTTGCTTTATTCGCGTACTTTCTGACCAGAAAATCAAGCGCCGATTTCCCAATCCCCTTTCCTTTGTATGACAAAAAGAGGGCGTTGGTCGGATTGTCCAGCAGGAAGAACGGACGGACATGCTGAATATAATTGTCGAGGAACTGGCTGGCGACGCGGCCAAGCGGGACGTAGCGGTCTTTGCCGCCTTTGCCCTCCCTGATCAGTAAGGACCCGGAATGAATATCAACATCCGGGATCTCCAGCTTGCGCAGTTCGGCATGCCTGATGCCGGTGGAATAAAAAACTTCGAGCATGGTTCTGTCCCGGAAACCGAATCGGGTGTTAATATTCGGTTGCTCTAAGATTTTCGACGCTTCGGCTTCGGTGATTATATTACGGGGCAGCCGGTTCGGTAATCTTGGGTATCTGATCCCTTTGGCCGGATTTTTTCTAAGGTAGTCGTTATCGTAGAGAAAGTTAAAAAAGAAGGTCGCCCCCTTGATCAGGTTGATCTGCGACGCGACGGTGTTTTTTCTCCCCCAATAATTGGTTTCACGGGCCAGGAGCAGCTGATAATCAACCAAAAGCTGACGGTCAACCTTTTCAAAATCCGTTATACGATTGGCGTCCAAAAAACCGCAGAATTTATCCAGGTTCCTCAAATAGCCCCTGATTGTTGCTTGTGAAAGTCCCGCCGCTAACAAATATTCTTTGTATTTTGCTTTCAGGTGTTCGCGGCTCAAATTTATTATTTCGTTTTCCATTTGATTTTTCCCCCTTCGATGGCGACCTGGAATCTTTCGCGCGGATGGAACTGGCTGTGCAGGCTTTTAAGTTTCGGGATCGCGACATGAGTGTAGATTTGGGTCGTTTCCAGGTGCGCGTGGCCGAGCAGCGCCTGGATGGCGTTCAGCGGCGCCCCAGCTTCCAAAAGGTGGGTGGCGTAGCTGTGTCTTAAAGTGTAGGGGACAACGCGCTTGGCTATTTTCGCCTTTTTCGCCGCCACTTTAACAATATGCCAGAGAATTTGCCACCCGATGGGCACGCTTTCATGGTCGGTAAGAAAAATATAGGGAGATTCGGCGGCGATCATCCGGCGGGCGGCCAGATATCTTTCCAGCCAGCAGGAAGTCGTTTTACCGATCGGGACAAACCGGTCTTTTTTCATTTTCCCTTCTTTGACCATCAGCAGGCCGCTTTTCAGGTCAACGTCGTCCAGCTTTAATAAGCGGACTTCGCGACCTCTTAAGCCGCAGCCGTACAGGAGCTCCAGGATCACTTTGTTTCTTAAGCCGATGAAAGAGGCGGTATTCTGGCTGTCGAGCAGTTGGAGAGCTTCTTCTTTGGTTAGAATCGCTTTCGGCAGTGATTTTTCAAGTTTAGGCAATTTGATTTTTGGCGCGGGATTGATAAGTATGATCCCGGCCTCATGCAGGAAATTGAAAAATGTTTTCAGCGTGGCCGAAAAGCTGTAGGCGTATTTAATAGAATTATGGGTCTCATTCCGATTGATATCCCGTCGGACCGAGGCGATAAATGTGTTTATGATCTCAATGTTCACCCGGTTTATCTCGCCAATATGGATCAACTCCAGAAACTCCAAAAATCTCAAAACTATATCCCACTTTCTTTTTATCGTCCCGGGCACAAGTTGCTGCCCTAATGAATAGGTATAATAATCATCGAGCAATTTCCGGTAATTCTTGGAGAGAAATTTATATCTGTTCCTTGTTTTCCATCTTTCAAAGGGGCCGGGGAAATTTTCCATTTCATCCGTCCCCGTTCTTCTCGCGCCCAGCGCCCAGCCGGTTCTTTTTGCCTCCCGGAAGCGATAAATCTGGTCTGCGCCCAGATTTGCCCAGTTTTCCAGATTTTAACTTTGCCGCGTCGGTTAAAACGAGCGGCGGTTGGGCGGTCTCCCCGCCGTTCAGTTGATATTGGAACCTTTTGCGGGGGCCGCCGCTGATCGGGATCAGATATTCAAGATCGTGGAGCTCTCTGATATGGCTTTTTATCTGATAGTTGCCCCAGAGGGTGTAATCCCGGATATTTTTTCTGGTGAAGACAACCTCTTCCGGCTTATAACCATTGCCATTGATCGACTTTTTAACCATTTCCTGGATGGCGAGAAGCAGCGATCGTCCCGGCGGGGACAGCTCTTCCATCGTATGAGCAAAGATCTGCCCGGCCAGGTCATTGGCTATCTTGATATCATCAGGACTTACTTCAATGTATGGAAGGGTCTTCCCTTGTACCGCAATCGTCTTTTGTCCCCTCTGATGCTGCCTGATAAAAGCGATCGTTTTGATCAAATTGAGATATTTCTTATGGTCGCGCCTGGTTCGCAGTGTTTCGTCGTTAAAAGTCAAATTCTTGGCATAGGGATTAACGACTTTGACAGGGTAGAGGAGCCGCTGGGCGTTTTGGTGCTTTCTGACGATCTTCTCGGTTTTATCCTTGAGCAGCAGCCCTTCCAGCGTTTCCAGCTCTCTTTGTCTCTCAAATATCTGCTGTGTCTGTTCTCTTGACTCGTCAACTGTTAGCCGCAGAAAACGGTTCGCTGTTTCCTGGTCAAGGTCAACCGCGGAAGTCGTGAAGAAGATGCAAACCGGTCCGCGGACGGTGTAGACCTCGGTTTTCAGCTTGCCGGTGGTTGAATCCCGACCGGTGGTGGCGATGGAAAGATGTTTTGACGATTGGATCGCCCTGATTGAATAGCTGGCTTCCTTTGAACCGGTCTCTTCTTCGATCGCCAGGACTTTATTTTGCAGAGCATATTCGTCCTGATAAAATAACGCTTTGCCGGTTAATGATGTATATTTAACAAAATCCTCCGGCGGCATAAGTGACAGTATCGCGTCCTGTAGCGATGATTTGCCAGCGGCGCTCCGGGAGGTTATCATAATTGATAGGGGGTCATCTAACTTTCGTGAAGTAACCGACAGATAGGCGGTCAGCTTATTAACTTTTTCACCGACATAGCCGAGAGCCGTCAGATCGCTCACTATTTCATCAAACAGGGCAGGGCTGGTTAAAAACTTCATTGCTTCTTCTCGTTCGGAATTGCTCATTACTTCTAATTTGCCGGCTGGCGACTGAGTTCCCTTTTTTAGTTCTTCTTTCTTCTCTTCCAGAAGATTGATTATTTTATTTAAGTCGTTATCAATAATCGAAATATCCTCTTCAAATAGGGTAGCGCAGTCTTTCGCGAACGATCTGCGAGCGCCGCTCGAATAAAAATTCAGGATATCGATGTGATATTTCTCTTTCGGCTCATCAGTTTTAAAGGCCCGGATATTTGACTTTAAGTGATAGGCGGCAAATTGAATGTTTTTCAGAACATAGCATCTATTGTTGACGGTAATATGGATACCGTCTTCTATTATCTGGAATTTTACTTGATTATGAGAGCCGGACATGACAAGACTCCTTTTTCCCCCACCCCCATTCTGACTGAAAAATCCGGACGGGGAGATCTTTCGCGTTCTGGACAGTGAAGGCAGTGCCTCGGGATTCACCGTAGGGGAAAGCTACGAGGCCGACGACATTGGCAATTAGGCGGCGGTTGCGGGCCAGCAGGCCGGCGACGACGGTTTGGCGGGCGGCGTATCTCGGAGTGTCGCCCCAAAGGACATTGCCGCCTTGGGCGATAAATCTTTTGACATTCTCCCTGACCGGTATCGGGAATTGGTCGATCTCCTGCCAAGGGGAAAAGATAATGCCCCTGTGCGCGGCGGACAGCTCAAGCAGGGCTTCCAGGGCATAGTTATCGGCTCCTGCGGCGCCGCCGGAAGCAACGCCGTAGCCCTTAGCCAATAATAGTTCTACGATTTGCTTGACCTTCTCCTTGTAGGCGGTGGGGAGCTGGCGGGATCCGATGACGCCAACATATTTTGTAGCGGCGAGCTGGTCGAGCCGCGGAGTCGAGGTGTCGTCGCTAAATAGCGTGGGTTCAGCGGGAGTGCAGGCAGGATTTGTCATTTTATGTTTTTCTCCTTTTTGAGATGTGGTATACTTTGTTCGAGTTGAGAGCATGTTGCCTCTTAATATATTACATTGAATATATTAAGCTATAAGCGGGATATTGTCAAGGGGAATTTGTGTCAGAATTATTAACCAAAAGAGTGAAAGAATATCGACGAAAGTCAGGGTGGTCGCAACAGCGGTTAGCCGAGATAACGGGATTATCTTATGGGATTATTCAGTTAATAGAAACTGGTAGAACGAAGAATCCAGAAAAGAACACCCTTGTTAAATTGGCTGATGCCTTTGGGATTTCCCTTGATGAACTAATTGGCAGAGAATTCCCCCGCTCCAGCTTGCCCCGACCACAGCGTCGGGGGAAGAAACCCTCATAGCAAACCACAAATCAGCAAAAATCGCGGGAGATCGCCAGCTTTGACAGCTTGAGTTTGTTTGAATATAAGCTGATCGGTCCTGTCAGCCAATAGTAAGGATCAGTCGGAATCAATGAATGGAATGCTACAGATTTAACAAACAGAAGATCAAGTATTATCCAATAGAATATAAAAGAACTCCCCAGCGCAGCAGGCGCAACCGTGTGCGTGCGCCTGTGTGTACGCAATATCCTATAAGCTTTCCTTCCACCCCGGGGCGCAATTTGGCATAATATTCAGCCATAAAAACCGCCCAATCCAACGTATTCACCACCAAAGCCCAAATTATCAACGACCATAATATATGAAGAAATCAATAAAAATGTGGGGGTAAGCTGGGTAAACACCCCTCTATTTTGCGGGGTAAAAATAACCAGAAGAAACAGTTAAAACCCTTAACGATCAAGGGAATTATAACGATTGATGTAAGGTACCCGCGGTGGTGCTTACGCGCTAAGCGGGTGATTAGAGTGGTAAGCTCCATCGGAGAGCTTTTCACTAATGGGTTGGTCAGTTGCCAGTTGCCAGTTGCCGGTTAAAACATCCCGGCGGAAAAGCTGGAAGTTTTCTTTTGACCAAGCGAGCTTGAGCTCTTTATTGGCTTCCGCAGAAACAGCCTCATCCCCCATCGCCGTTGGCGATGGTCCCCCTTCTCCACTTCGTGGAGAAGGCCGGAGATTAAAGAATATTTTTCCTGCTTCATTGGCTTTAAGCAGATAGTCCACAGCGTCATACTTGCCATCTCCGTTTGGCGAGAAAGCGTAGAGGTTCTGGCTGGCTTCAACGGAAGGCGGCACGGTGTCTTTGACGACCGTGACATCGGAATAGGTGCGAACGTCTTTGTTGCCATCCAAGTGAGAAGTGACGAATAAATAATTACTGCCCTCCTGCAGGAGTTTAATGTTCTCAAAACGGAAATTGCCTGTCTTGTCTTCCGCATTCATTCGCGCGGCATAGGCTTCTCCTTTTTCCACTTCAGGCGGGACATTTTCCGTCTTGGCATATAGCGTGACGACTGAACCGGGCTCGGCCGTGCCATAGATCGTCGCCGTTTCTTTATTGGTGATATACTGGTCGGCGAAGAGGATGGGAGCAGAGAGCGTGAATTTGCCTTTTAACAAGGTGTAATCGGAGAAATGGTCCATCGCGGCTTCAAAAGCGAAATAACTTTGTCTTGTCGCCTCATCCATCAGCAATTCCTGGCGAGTATCCTGGACCGGCTCAAGGTTCCCATCCGCCGTGATCTGATGCAGCCAGAGATCTTGGGTTTTAGTTTTCCAATCAGGATCGCCGGGAGAAGTAATGATACCGTAACCGTCTTTCAAATCATCTGCAGTATATGAAAACCGAAGGAAAGGCCTGCCTTCTTCCCCATCAGCAGGGGTTTTAAATTTATAAGGCGAGGGTTTGAGCTCAACAATCGGACCATGGGTCACAATGATCGGTTTATTGCGAACGTCAATTATGTCCTGCGTAACCGGCGTGACTGAAGCGAACTCATCTTTGTCAAATGAAGCCGGTTTGAAATAGACCTCGGCCCGGCGGTAAGCGCTGGAGGCGTTGCCGCCAACCTTGCCCGCGATCGCCTCGCCAATATAAACATCTTTCGAATCAATGGCGCCGGCCGTCTTTAAAAGAACCGTGTACTTGCCACACAGCCGACCCACATCCCAGTAAGCCAACACCCCTTCTCTTCTGTCGCCGGTGGCGAACGTTAGCCATTTCTGGCCGTCAAAATAAGACAATTCATAAGGAGAGGCCGCTCTCCCGCTTAATCTAACCAATCGCTTCTCTTTAGCGGAGTATTTAAGTTTTGTTCGGAAATCGTGTTTGGTCGAGTCCAAATCGCTCGCCCTGATATCCGCAGGCAATACTTCTATGTCTTCATTGGCCTGGCCGGCCTCGTCCTCCGGAATTATCTGCCAATCGTTAATGACCAGGTCGGGATTATCAACGACTTTCCCTGACGCAGGGTTATTATTTTCCGCCAGAAAAGCATATCTGTATGAATGTTCATTGCCGTAAGTTTGGTATTTGAGATAATTATCTCTGTAGGCCTCCCAGAAAAGATGGGGAACTGACCTGCCGTCTGCGCTGAACTTCTCGGCATTGAAAGTTTCCGGCCCGCCTTTGATCAGCCCGCCGGCATGTCCCTGCAAGACCGGATCATCAGATGAAGACCATGGCTGGCCGTATCTGGACGCGGAGACCGACGCATTTATGTTGCTATTCCTGTTGTTTTCTCTATTATATGACAGGTCCAATCCCGAAATTGTTTTATCAGAATCAGAATAGCCGTAACTTGCAACATATTCAACTGGTGGATCGATCAATTCAGATAACCTTGTTTCGGTCGAATTAAGGTAATTCCCGCCCGCCTTATTATATTTCAATACGCCGGAAACGCCCCGCCGTTTAAACCAGCCACCTTCTTTAACAAGTTCAGGATGCGCGCCCAAATATTGCGCCTCTCTCGTTATTAACTCATCCTTATCTATCTCGTAAGCGGCATTTGAAATATTGTAGGATTGCGGATCAATCAATAAACCGGCCAAGCGGCCTAAGCCAACGGCATTCTTTTCAGATATGTCGGCATTATCATTCGGCCATTTAAGAGTAGGCGCAGGGTTAGAACCCGAAGAATATGGGATCCGATAATTGGTCTTGGCTTCTATTGGATATGAATTTGGCTGAATTTGGAGCTTAATCCGCTTGAAGCCATTGACAGTATATTCTTTCTCAACGATGCCGCTTCCATAAGAAAATTCGCCTTGATCCGGGGTTGTGATAGGGATAAATTCTATATATTCACCGGATAGATATGATGCTTGAGCGTAAGGCGAAGTGTCGCCTTGCACTGTGGCCGTTGTTTTTGAATCTAACCTGCTCTTAACCGGGTTCCCAGCATCATTTTTATAGGAGTTAGGGTCATAGACGCTGTGATCATATTCACCAACAATCTCTTTCTTATAAGTTTCGATTGTTTTTGCTTCATCTGTAAAATAATTCCTGCCCGGAAAGCCCAATTTCTGTAAATAACTTTTCATCTGACTAAATGCTTCATAGCTCGAATGATTCTTATTCACAAAACCGTACCAGGGGACAAAGCGGTTGGTAAAGCGGGAATACTCAAAACCATCTGCTAATGAGATAAATAGATCTACATAACAATATCGATTGAAGTTTCTGTTGACATCCACCCATCTTATTTTTGAATTTACTTTAAATATGCCCTTTGAACTCGGAGCAAATGTATTTCCCCTCTCGGTCGCAGAAACATAATTATTCATCATGTCGTCGAGCGGGAAACCGCTGCTACTTTCAAAGGAAACATTTAAATCCGCCCCGGTCACTCCTTCCCATCCAAATTCCGGGGCAGGGAGGGAGAAAGTGATCCTCGCTGGCGTAGAAGCAGATATCTCAAAATCACTTTCCCGTTTGACATCATCTTTGTCTCTTGTGGCCGGCGATCCACCGGTTGGATTAAAATCTCCTAACAATCCCTTATCATAAAGCCAGCCGTGCACTTTTAATTTTACTTTTATCTTGCCGAATGCCCTTGTGAAGCCCCTGTGCAAGATCCCCGCGAACGGCACATAAGGATAAATCGATGCTTTCTGTTGGCCCTGAACGCCAAGAGTATAGGTGTAATTAACCGGCGGATAATATGTGCCGCTCGCCCTCGCGTCCCAGTAATAGTCGGACGAGCCCTGCGCAGCATAGA
>Ga0209542_10007610_pt1 | contig 20535 bp, 16 predicted proteins | sample RifCSPhighO2_01_FD_184028 | JGI IMG/M metagenome (GOLD analysis project Ga0209542, IMG submission 184028) | Soil microbial communities from Rifle, Colorado - Rifle CSP2_plank highO2_0.1 (SPAdes) (version 2) | ecosystem: Environmental > Terrestrial > Deep subsurface > Rock core/Sediment ...
TATGGCGTTTATTATTGACGGTACGACACAGTCTTATCGCGTTGCCGTGGCCTATGATGTCAACGCGGCCACCGCGCCCCTATTGACCGTCCGGTACCAAGACGACAGCGATACCACAGCCGAGAGTTGCTTGGATCTCTCGGCGCTGGCGCCAGAGTTTCTGTCCGAGCTGCCCGCTGATCCCCTCAGCGGCACACCGGCAAAAACAAACTATGCGGTCCAACGGCTCGCGGACGACCGCGTTCGTGTCCGCTCTTGCGCAGCGGAGGCAAGCGAAGTTATTGCTGCCGAACAATAGTCAGGAGCGTTCCGCCCGCTTTCGTTCATTTTCTTTCAGATGTTTCTTACGGAGCCGAATTGACTCAGGCGTAACTTCGACTAATTCATCGTCATCAATGTACTCGAGTGCTTGTTCTAATGTCATTGGCTGAACCGGTGTCAGATTGATCGCTTCATCGGTCCCCGAAGCACGAACGTTCGTCAGCTTTTTCTCTTTCATCGGATTCACGGTCATGTCCTCATTCTTCGCACTTTCGCCGATGATCATTCCTTCATATATTTTGACCTGAGGACCGATAAATAGACTGCCTCTCTCCTGGAGCCCCCACAGCGCAAAAGCGACAGAAACACCGTTTTCCATTGAAATCATTGAACCGCGGGTTCGGCCCGGAATATCACCTTTTATTGGCTCATATTTCAGAAATGAATGCGTCAAAATGCCTTCGCCGCGCGTTTCAATAATAAAATCGCCGCGCATGCCAAGGAGTCCACGCGTCGGAATCTTGAATTCCAGACGCGTGTGGCCTTCATGGGTTTTGATATCGAGCATTTCACCTTTGCGAGTGGCCATCATGTTAATGACGGTGCCGGCAAATTCCTCCGGCACGTCGATGATGGCGTGCTCGATCGGCTCCATTTTGACGCCGTTCTCTTCACGCACAATTACTTCCGGTCGCGAGACTTGTAATTCAAATCCTTCGCGGCGCATGTCTTCAATCAAAACCGAAAGGTGTAGTTCACCCCGACCCGCGACTTTGTAAGCATCTGTCCCCGGGATTTCTTCGACGTGAAGACCAACGTTGGTCTCACGTTCTTCCTCAAGGCGAGCTTTGATGTGACGAGTTGTGACTAACTTGCCTTCCTTACCGGCAAAAGGGGAGTTATTCACCAAAAAGAGCATCGTGATGGTAGGCGGATCTACGTGAATGGCGGGCAAAAGTTCGGCATTTTCATCGGTGGTAATTGTTTCACCCACGTAAATATCCGGAATGCCGGCAATAATAACGATGTCGCCCGCGATCGCTTCCGGCACTTCTACACGTTTGAGGCCAAGTTGAACGAAAATCTTGGCGATTTTCCCTGGCCGAGTCTTACCATCGGCCGTCTTCACGAAGACGGCTTGGCCGGTGGCAACTTTTCCCTCGTACACGCGGCCGATAGCGAGCCGTCCCAAATATTTATCATAGCCCAGTGAACTCGGCTGCATGCGGAAGGGCGCGTCGAAGTTCTGTTCGGCCGCTGGCACTTTTTGCATGATGACTTCAAACAGCGGCGTTAAATCTTTGGAGTCGTCATCCAATGATCGCTTGGCGATTCCTTCCCGAGCAATTGCAAACAGGTAGGGAAAATCGAGTTGCTCGTTATTGGCGCCCAGCGCCGCGAACAAATCGAATACTTGGTCCACGACGGTCTCCGGTTGGGCCGCCGGCTTATCAATTTTATTAATGATGACAATCGGTTTGAGCCCTAGTTCAAGCGACTTTTTGAGCACGAACTTCGTTTGGGGCATTGGACCTTCTTGCGCATCCACGACGAGGAGCACGCAGTCGACGGTGCGCAGAATCCGTTCCACCTCCGAGCCGAAATCGGCGTGCCCAGGCGTATCAACAATATTGATTTTGCAATCGCCATATTTGATCGATGTGTTTTTCGCGTAGATCGTAATGCCGCGCTCTTTTTCCTGATCACCGGAATCCATCATAAGCTCACCCACGGTTTCATGAGCAGCGAACGCGCCGCCTTGTTTGAGGAGCGCGTCAACCAGTGTGGTTTTACCGTGGTCAACGTGAGCGATGATGGCGATGTTTCGGATTGTCATAAAGACGCGAGCCCGGGAGCCCTCGCGGCTTTATCTTCTCATTAATCTGCCCATAAACCCAGCAAAAAAGCCAGGACTACGATGATGATTGGTTGATGAACCAAATACAGCGGGAAGGCCTTACGGCCGGTCCAAAGGAGCCATCGTGGGTAGGGAATCTGAGCCAGGGGTTTGAGAGCACCGCTGCGCAATGGCACGTATGCAACAGAGCCCAAACCCATACCGATCAACATCGCTCCGAACCAAGGTAGAAGTGGATAGTAATCGAGTGTCATGAATGTGGCGGGCGGCCACCTTATATCGAACATCCAACAAAGGAGTAGTAGACCTGCGCCAATGAAAACATTCCAAACACTCAAGCCAATGAAGAAAGGTTGAAGCAGTGTGCTGAGCGCAATGAGGTGCAGAATGCCGAAACGAACAAATGTCGTGGGATCAAGCAGCCACGTGGCCAGTGAAACGGCAGCCGCGCCGCAGCCAATCGCAAGCGCGCGGCGAATCACTTTGATCCAGTGTTGCTGCGGATCAGTCCGGTGCCACGAGATGACAAAACCAATGCCAACCAGCAGCAGAAAGACAGTCGCAACTGTGTGGGCAAAGAACGTTGCGGTTGGAGAATCAATGCCGAGATTAAATCCATAAAAGTACTGCAGATCAAAGCCGATGTGATAGGCAATCATCAGCAGGACAGCGATGCCGCGCAGGGCATCAAGTTCTGGGAAGCGTTTTGCTGCAGCCTTAGCAACAGCAGCAATCATCGTCATCGTCCACGCAGAAGTCGTTTGGAGTGATGTTCATCATTCTGAGGGAAATAGGTACATAGCATAGCATCATACAGGCCCAACAGGAGGCCACTTCTGACCTCTTTTTTTGTTACTTTCTGTCGCTTCCGCCGTAGTACCTCTTGGAGCAGGACAAGGAGTGCGTTTTTCTGTTCTTTCACGTACGCTGGGTCCCGTGCAGGACGACCTTCTCCTCGTCGAAGCCTTTCGCGGCGGCGATCGATCGGCGTTTGAAACGCTGTATCAGCGCCACGTCCGATCGATCTACAGATTTGTGTATCTTCGGACGCACCACCGCCCAACCGCCGAGGACATTGTCAGCCAGACGTTTTTACAGGCACTGCAACGCATCGATTCCTTCGATGCCGCGCGGGGAAGTTTTACGGCGTGGATCTACCGGATCGCGCGCAATCTGATCATCGATCATTACCGAAAACTTCGCCCCGAGTCCGCCATCGAAGACGCCTGGGATCTACCTGCTGGTTCAGATACAGCAGCTGACGCTGATGCGGCCATCCGCATTCAGCAAGCGCGCTCGCTTCTGAAAGATCTCAATCCGAAGCAGCGTGAAATCGTCCTACTGCGCGCGTGGGAAGGCCGACCCTTTGCAGAGATTGCAGAGATCGTCGGTTCCACCGAAGCGGCTGCCAAGATGACCTATCGCCGTAGCGTGGAAGCGCTGAAAAATGCTCTCCTTGTTCTCCTTCTCTTTTCTCTTCACTTCACAGCATGACGCCAGCGAATTCACCAGAAGCGGCTGCAATTGTGGAAGAGCTCCTCGGGCTCGACCCGTCGCTACGGACTCGGCGTGCCGAGCTCGAACAGCTTGTGGAAGAACTTCTGCAAGCGCGGCCAACGGCGGATATTCGTCCGGCGTTTCAACGCGAGCTTTTGCGAACGTTGCGTCAGCACATGAAGAGTGATGAGAAGACCGTTCCATTTTCATTTCTTTCTTTCTTCTTACCTATGGATACTCGTTATATTTTTGCCGGAGCCGGCGCTGTGGTGGGTGCCCTCGCGGTCTTCGTCGTCTCGCAGCAGACCGGCTTACCGGCTCTGCCATCTGGCGATGGTGAATCCGTGGAACCCGGTATTGTTTCCCTGGCTCCACAAGCCTTCGGTCAGCTAGCGTACCAAGCTGGTGGCCTCGGTGGCGGTGGCGGTGATGTTGCCATGTCACGTTCCCAATCAGGTGGCGGCGGTGGTTCGACTCCGCTCACCACACCCGCGCCCGCGCCATTGACGGCAGATGCTGTGGTTGCCGCGGAAGAAGCAGTGGCGCAAGACGCCATGATGGTACCGCCGGAGCCGTACCGTGTGTCTCGCTTCTTTTACGATGGCGAGATCACGCTGCCGGCCGAACCCCAAGGCGTTTACCGCCGGGTCAAACCAAACGCCAAGCCGTCCGGTCAAAGCGCCATCACAGACTTTGCCCGCGACCTGATCGACTGGTCCGCTCTCGGCAGCCACCGCTTGCAAAACGTCAGTCTCGTGAGCGGTGACTACAGTGTTTATATCGATTATATGGAAGGCAGCATCTCCATTAACAAGGTCTACGATGCGTCGTCACGGCCCGATTTCCGCTGTCAAACAGAAGAGTGCTACCAGCAAAGTCGTCTTAAGGAGTCAGACATGATTTCTGAAGAACAAGCGATTTTAATCGCCCGTGCGTTCGCTGAACGGATGGGTATTGATGTCTCCACATATGGTGAACCGCGTGTAGTCGATAACTGGCAGATCATGTACGCTCGTTCGACGGACAAAGCCGCCTTCTGGTTCCCAGAACAAATGTCGGTCGTGTTCCCGATGCTGATCGACGGTCAGCCTGTCTACGAAGAGTATGGGAATACGGCTGGTCTCAACGTCAGCATCGACATCCGCAACAAAGAAGCGGCTGGTTTGTATAACCATTACATCCAACGCTTCGAGAAGTCCGACTACGCCCCAGTGGCTGACGTGGAACGCGTGAAGCAAGCCATCCGCAGCGGCAGTATGTACAGCTGGGAAGATCCCAGCGCGCAGTACGTTGATGTCGCTTTGGGTGAGCCAACAAGTGCTCTGATGCACAGCTACCAGTGGTTACAAGAAACCGGTGAGAGCCGCGAGCTCTTCGTTCCCGCACTGGTCTTCCCGGTCACAGGTGAGCCAGCCAACGAATACGAAACGCGAAACTACATCATCGTTCCGCTCGTCCAAGAACTATATGACAATGCCCAGAACCCGCCGTATCCCATGCCTTTGATTGAAGAGGGCGAGCCAATACCAGTGGATCTTGAAGATCCCACGGGTGGACCGGCAGATGATAAACCAATCCCTGTAGACCTTGGTGATCCAACCGGTGGCCCGGCCACTGACGAACCAGATCCTTCGGTGAACCCGGAACCACGGCCGATGTACTAAGCTCGATGAACTCGTTGCAAAAAAAGAGGCGCCCAGCGGGCGCCTTTTTTGTAGGGACGGTGAAGCTCCGCCAGCTTACGCAGGTGGTTTCCTTCTACACGCTTGCGGCGTCGCTCGCGGAACCCGGCGAAGCATTTGTTGAGTGTTGAACGCATTCATCCCCTACCTCACGGTAGGGGCTTTTTGCGAAGTCGGGTAAAACCGAAGAGACGCTAGGCAAGGTGCATCGTACGGTTCACTACAAGAATAAAATAGTGGATTACAAGGAAGCTGTTGCAGGGCATTATTTTTCTAAATATTGCAGTGTTTTCTGACAATACTCTCACTATAAAAAGTCCAAATTCTTCCGAACGAATCTTTCCCTTTCTGTCCATTGGCGGCCTTCAATTTTTTATAGAGAGTTGTGGGAAGGTTAAAAAATTTTGCCCATAAATTAGCAGTTCCATAACGCTCTCCGTTCATTGTAAAAAACCCGGTCTCATCTGCAATCGGAATATTTGGATCAAGTAATTCTGCGCATTGTCTTCTGACAATTTCCTCAGCAAAGAAACAGCCTCGAATCATTCTACCGTTGGGAAGTCGCCCTTTAATACCATTTATTCCCCTCAAACGTCTATTTATAGTAGAAATTGAGATGTTTAACTTATTAGCCCATGCATCGATTGTTCCATACTTGGTATTTCCCAGTATAATAAATTTATCAATTGGAATCGGATTTGCGGCAGAAATTTGGTCAAGATTTGGAATACTCACTCGCTCTAGTATATCTCTACATATTTCTTTGATTAGAGACTCACTAAAAAACCCGTGCCACACTATCTTTTTTTGAGAATCTTTTGCGGTCATTCCTTTTGCGTGTTTTAGCCTTTTTCTTATCGAGATAGATGTTATTTTGAGTTCATTCGACCAAGCATGCACTGTTCCAAATCGTTCAGCGTCCAATACAAAAAAATTCGTTTCGTCTGCACAAGGCATTTCTGATAAAAGATCAGCACACGCTATGTTTATTTCTTCCTGAGTGTAAAAGCCGTCTGTATCGATTCTCCCTCCTTTATCTTTGCCAGTTATCCCCTTTACGCTTTTTAGTCGTCTTCTCATGGACGCTTCGGACACAGTGCCCATTTCATGGGCCCAGCTTTTTATTGTGCCGTACCGGATTTCACTCTCAGATCCGAGTCGAAAAAAACCAGAAGTATCCGCACACGGTAAGTCTAATAAAAGGTCATGACATTTTTCTCTCACCTCGCGTTCTGAGTAAAATCCCTTTGCAAGGGTTCTTCCATTATGCATTCTGAATGTCTCTCCTTGCATGCCTCTAATTCGAGCTTTTATCGCTGGAACAGAAATGCCGAGCTCACGAGCAAGGGCAGATAATGTTCCATAAAGTTCCTCATTTTTTGTAATAAAGCCATCTTGGGATGCACATGGAATATCGCTATTTCCTCGATTAACAATTTTGCTAGGTCTTTCCTGTTTCTTTTTCGTCATTAGTTCGATGACTTTGTCGACGTCGTCTTTGAAATAAACTTCTACTTTGTGAGGTGGATACATTACCCTTACGTCAGGCAAGGGTGTAAGTTTTGAGGTCCATTTTTTTAATGTTAATGGGGTCATAGAGTTTGCTTTAGCATAAGCTGATATTGCGACATATTGAATTCCATCAATAATAACTGTTCCGTCTTGCTCTAATTTTCGTGGAACAGCATGTCTAATTTCATCTTCCCAGAAAATCTCAATAGTTTTACATCCTCCCAACACTTTTATATCAACAGGTTTTAAACCTGCCTCTTCTATCCTTTTTACTAAAGTATCATATGGTATTTTATGGGTTGTAGCATAAGCATTTATTCCGACAGCCTTTCTTCCATTGATATCGATTACACCAGACTGACTAAGCTTTTTTGGTATTAATGGGTCTATGTCGATCTTCCAGTAGGCCACCGAAGGTTTACCTCGAGCTGAGACAGATATTTCAGGAATAGGATTAATATTCGCGTCACGCACATATTTTTGCAAAGTTTGTGGTGATTTCAGACCACGAAATTCAGCGTATGGATTTAATATAACAGCTTCTTTGCCTTTAATGATTACAATGCCTCTGGAATCGGCATTAAGCGGAATAATTGCATCTACCTCGCTTTGCCAATAAACCTTATGCGGTATATTTGTTTGCCCTCTACCCAATGCTCCTTGAATTTCTTCGATCTTAGCTGCTTGGATTTTTTTTCGCATTGTAAAAGGTCCCATTCCTTTGGATTTTGCGTACGCTTCAATGGCAATTGCCGGTTTACCTTCTATAAAAGTAATTCCATTTTCATCCAATTTAAGAAAAAGCCTTTCAAGATCATCTTTCCAGTATGCGTTTACCGCTGTAAAGGAAAGTTTATTTATTTTTTGACGAGTAATTGTTTTCCAAACTACGGAAAGCGGAATTCCGTTCATTTCAGAGAAGGCTGATGCCGTAGTCGATATTCGACCATCGAATGTTACCTCTTTTTCGCCCTTCGAGAAGGCCAAATAATTTTGACAATGGAATTTTATTTCATTTACAGAATAAAAATCTCTCGGAGGACCGCGCCGTGACCTTAATAATACCGATTTACATTTATGAATTTTTAATACTCTGATTACGACATTACGGCTTACCTGTAACCCCTCAGTTGTTAATTCTTTTGCAAGTTGCTCTTGAGTGGCATACGGTTCTTTAACTCCATTTTCCCATATGTAATAAATTTCTCCGTTTTCTGTAAAAAATTCTGATGGAGCAAGAAGTCGCGCACACTTTTCGCGAACTACATTTTCTTCAAAAAAAATTCTTCTATTGCCGATTGTATCTTTCCCTTCCACCCCTTGAACTCCTTGTAATTGTTTATCTAAATATGTGAGTGGAATAGGGAGTTCCTTACTCCATTTCAGTTTTGTGGCATATCTATTTCCGTTTAGATAAGCAAAACCATTTTCACTCGCTATAATTAATTGTTTATCCTCTTCAACGCATTGTCTCACAACACTTTCCGGATAACAGCCAATAATTCTATTCTGTTCACTTATTGCTGGAATGGCTATTACTTTTGCTAACTTGCGGCGTAATTCTGATTCTGACAACAATAATTCTGCGCTCCATGCGCATATGGGTCCACACCGCTCCATTTCTTCAATGTTTTCGTGCTTATGAAATTCTGTCATGCTTTGTGTCTGAAAAGATCCATGATAAGAGTTTCTGGAAAAAATGCATTCTCCCAAATTTGACCATGACTGTCTTTTCCTGATATTCCTTCCATGCGTTCCAAGCGTCGTTGAATAGTACGTCTTTTCTTGTGGAGGAGTCGTGCCCACACGTGCATAGTTCCATATTTCTTACCATTAAGGACAAAGAAACCGTCATTGTCTGCTTGAGGCATATCGGTGAGGAGATCCTTACATTTTTCTCGAACAACAGATTCGGGGTAAAAGCCGTTCTTTTGAATCCGACCGCCATTACTTTTTCCCGATAAACCAGATATGCTCTTTAGTCGCTTCTTAATAGATAGATTACTTATTTTGAATATTTTACTCCACCCGAGAATTGTTCGATATTGCTCACCATTAATAACGAAGGATCCATCTGATTCTGCTTGAGGTACTACATCCAGAAGATCATTACATTTTTCGCGGACGAGAGATTCAGGATAGAAGGCATTTTCAAGTAATCGGCCTCTGCAATCCTCTCCTGAGATGCCTGTAACATTATCTAATCGACTTCCAATGGGTTCCCGACTAACTTGAAATTCCTGCATCCAAGCACTCACCGTTCCATAGCGCTCTCCATTGAGTCTGAAGAATCCGTCAACCCCTGCCTGAGGTTTTTGCCCTAAGAGATTCGCACATCGCTCAAGGACGATGGACTCGGCGTAGAATCCGTTCTTCAAAATTTTTCCAACACTGTCTTTGCCTGTAATGCCTTGAATACCTTTTAGACGGCTAAAGATTGCTTTTCGGTCGATCTGAAAAATTTTGGACCAAGCCCAAGTTGATCCATAACGTTCATAATTTGATATAAAAAACCCCTCGGGGCTTGCTTGCGATAGATCAGCTAAAAATATTTCACAATGCCTACGAATTTCAGATTCTGAATAGAACATGCAATTTTTCCCCGCATTGTCCTTGCCCGTAATCCCTTCTACGCCTTCGAGTTGTTTCTTGATCGTTGCATGGGCAATTCCCAGTATTCGCGCCCATGCTAAAACTGTCCCATATTTCTCTCCATCAAAAGTGAGAAATCCATCTTCATCAGCTTGAAGCAATCCCAATAAATTCGAACATTTTTCTATGATCAGATTTTCCGGATAACAGTCGATAATAGTTCCATTTAAGGCTCGCGCTTTAATTCCTAAAGTTCCGGCAACCATTTTTTTAATGGTGTGACGACTAATTCCCAATTCTTTACTCCACGAAATGAGAGGACCAAATCGTTCCATTTCCTCTTGAGCCGGCACTTGCGAATCTGCCTCTGTCATTTTCTTTCGAGGACGTCAGCACATACGTCACGAACGGCACTCTCTTCAAAAAAATCAGCTAAATGTCCATTCCGCTTCCCTCGCAAGGCCTTCACTCCCGTTAACCGTGAGCGGATTGTTGGATGGCTTAATGAAAAGAACTTGTGCCAGTAACTTACAGTACCGTGGCGCTTACCCTCGTAAATAATGAGCCCCGTCTCGTCGGCGATTGGCAATTCTTCTAATAAATTAGCGCATCGCTCCTTAACCACTTTTTCAGAATAAAAGGGCATGACATGACCGCCGTTCGTTTTGGCCTTTATCGACGGTGCTCCTGCCAGGCGTATTCTGACAGCTTTCATCGAAATGGGTAAAACCGAACTCCAAGCTGTTATGTGGCCATATAGTTCATCGCCTTGTTTAAAAAAACCATTTTCGTCACATCTTGGTAATTCTTCATTTATTAGCCGTTCACATTTTTGCCTAATCACTTCTAAAGGATAAAAAGAAAAAACATTTCCGGAGCCATTTCGGCCCTGTACTCCTTTAATTCCAGATAAATTTCGATCAACTGTTGTGGTGCTTATTCCCAATTTATTTGCGCAGGCTGATATAGTCCCATAAACAATTCCGTTTATTTCGAGAAAACCTTTTTTGTCCGCTGTTATGAGAGAGCCATTAATAAAATCTGCACAACGAGCTCGCACAATTTCTTCGGGGTAGAACGGCATAACATTTCCATTTTTTATTTTTCCCTCTGTGCTTTCCACATCAGTTAACCTATTTCGAATAATTCCGTCTCTGATTTGGAGTTTTTTTGCCAAGGCGGGAATCGTGCCGTACGTTTTTCCATCTTTTATAATAAAGCCTTCCTCGTTTGCGACGAGTAAGTCATTTCGCAAAAGATCGCCGCATTTCTCTTTTACTTCACTCTCTGTATAAAAAACACGGACTCTTCCGTTTATTGTTCGGCCGAAAATACTTTTTGCGCCTTCTAAACGCGCTGCAACAGTTGGTTGGCTTAGCGGTAAAGAGCGTACCCAAGCAATCAACGTGCCGTATTTTTCTCCGCCTTTGGTAAAAAATCCCTCCTTGTTGGCAATATGCTTTGCTTGCACCAAGTCGCCGCAGTGTTCAGCGACTATACTTTCGGGATAACACTGAATCGCGTGTCCGTCGAGATTTGAAGCAAGAATACATCTTGTATTCTCCAGCCTGCGTCGCAGGGTTTCGTCGTTGACATTGAACTCTTTACCCCATGCAGAGACAGGACCACAGCGCTCCATCTCTTCTTGGCCATTGGAAGTGGTTTCCAGCTTAGTCATCAGCAAATGAAAAGTATAAGGCACACACCCTAATCATTCATTTACTTGGCCATAAATTTTTTGCACGTATCGTTTTGGGATTCTGAAAAAGCCATCCTCACCGATTTCATGCAAATCCCGTTGTAGCCCTTCGAGAGTATCAATTCGCTCGACTAGCTGGAGGTGGAGAGGCGGTTTTTTCAATTCAATGCGTTGCCTAACTTCAGCGATGAGATCGCCCTCAATAGCCCCGCCGCCCTCTTCCCGCTCGACAGCACCACGGACTCGTTGTAACTCTTGCCAGCCGCCGACGATGTCGGTAAATAAAGCAGGGCGATACTGACCGGCTTTCGGAATGATTTGGGCAATGATCGCACCTTTTTTGCGCCAACCTTTTTTGTGCAACGTGCTCCCAGGGCGAATTTTTCGTAAAACCCGCCCGTGTCTCTGCTCCAGTTTATTCAGTGATTTCGTCGGGTAAGCATCAATTAAGAATTTGGCGTTTTCAAGGTTCATGCCACGACCACCGATTTCACACAGCACTAAGATCTGAAGTTCTCCATCGAGAAACGCATTCATCGCAGTATGTACTGCATGAGTAGTATCATCTCCAGTGAGGCCTGCCACTGAGACATCTTCCAATTGCGATTGAAGTGTCGCTACGCTGGTATGTACCAGTTCTCGACTAGGCACATACACTAACGTTGGGCATTCTTTCCGACGATGCTGGGGAATTAAATGCCGGTAAACTTCAGGAATAGATAAATGAAGTTCGGCGTGTTTCCATGCGGCTTGCAAAATGGCGGGATCATAATCGTCTTTTCTGAGTTTTAAGTCGCTCTCTAAAATTTCTGCTTGGTACAAGCACAAGTCTGGTACCACATTGACTCCTTTTTCCATAGCTTCAACTAATGGTAGCCGGTGAACAACGGGGCCAAAGCGATCAGAAATATGACGCCCATCAGGCCAAGCTTCGGTTGCAGTAAAGCCGGCCGTAATTCTAGGATTAAGGGCATCAATAATTTTGCCCCTCGGTTCTGTCAAGAAACGATCAACTTCATCTACGACGCAAAGATCAATTGCTCCTTCCGGCAATGCCTGATGCAATTTTTTCCTCTTGATAGCCATTTGCAAGGCGTGCACTCCCGCAACAATGATCGGCGGTTCTAATTCTTTTTTGCCTCCGGACCAGATCCCAGTTTCAATGCCAAGAGCATCAAACTGTCGGCGAATGCCTGCAACAACACCTCGACCCTCAGTTAAGATGATGTCTTTGCGACCACCATTGATACCAAGTTCTTCTTTGGCAGCTTGTGAAGCCGAAACAGCTGCTATTTCAACAAGAGTTTTGCCGGAACCACAGCTCGCCACAGCACACATTTTTCTGCGATTCAAAAGCATACCTTCGTATATTTCCTGCAGTGCTTCTGTTTGATGATCATCCAGGTCCAGTCCTGCGCGGTTAGGATTGGTATGGGGCATGTGATGGAATCTCCCCGCGAGTTCTTCCTGGAAATGCTGGTGATAGAGGGTGGGCTTAGGCATAGGTGCGTATTTTACAAAATTTAAAATTATTGTCAAATACAAAATGAGCCCCTTTAGGGCTCATTTTGTCGTTTCAATTAGATAAACAACGCCGCCAGCGCCAACGTCAGCGTCGAGAACAGTTTGATGAGCACATGCAAACTCGGTCCGGCGGTGTCCTTGAACGGATCGCCGACCGTGTCGCCCGTCACCGCCGCCTGGTGGGCGGGGCTGCGCTTGCCGCCGTGCGCGCCGGTTTCAATGAACTTCTTCGCGTTGTCCCAGGCGCCGCCAGCGTTATTCATATAGGCGGCGAGGATGACGCCGGTGATCGTACCGACCATCAGTAAGCCCGCGGCCGCTTCGGCGCGGAAAATGACGCCAACGAGAACAGGCGCAGCCACCGCCACGATGCCGGGCAGAATCATCTCTTTGAGCGCGGCGCGCGTGGCAATGTCCACGCAGGCGGCGTAATCAGGTTCTTCTGTACCGGCCATAATGCCTTTCTTCTCCCGGAACTGCTTGCGCACTTCCTCCACAATCACGCCCGCGGCGCGGCCGACGGCGCGAATAGCGAGCGAAGTGAAGAAGAAGACGACCATCGCGCCGATGAAGGCGCCGATGAAGACTTCTACTTTCGCCAGATCAACTACCGTTAAATTGGCTTCTTTCAAGAAGGCGGAGAAGAGCAGGAAGGCCGCCAAGGCGGCAGAGCCGACGGCGTAGCCCTTCGTCAAAGCCTTTGTCGTGTTACCGCAGGAATCCAATTGATCAGTCACTTTGCGGACTTCTTCCGAACCTTTGCTCATTTCCACAATGCCGCCGGCGTTATCGGTGATCGGACCGAACATGTCCATGGCCAGCACATACCCAACAACCGCCAACATGCCCATAGTGGCCACAGCCGTGCCGTAGAGACCGCCGGTTTCGAGACCCGATTGTGTACCGAACCAGAAGGAACCGAACAGTGCCATACAAACCGCAAGAACGGAGAGTCCAGTCGACTCCATGCCGATCGCCGTACCAGAGATGATGTTGGTGGCATGGCCGGTCGTACTCGCCTGCGCGATGGCCTGCACTGGGCGGTGCTGACCGGTGTAGTAGTCGGTGATGTACACGAAGGCGATGCTCGTCAGCACGCCGACGATGCCGGCAAAGAAGAACCACGGCGCAGAATTCGACAAATCAAACATGCTGCTCAGCGCGGTCATCACAGAAACCGTGCTTTCCTCGGTGTTCAAGTTATGCAGCATGAGCGCCGAGCACACAAAGAGCGCGCCCGTCGTCAGAAAAGCCGTCACCCAGAAGCCGCGGGTCATGGCCTTCATTGGATCTTCGCCGGTCTTCGCTTTCACGGTGTACACACCGATGATGGAAGCAACCAATCCGAAGGCGCGGAAAATGAGCGGGAACAAAATGCCTTTCAGGCCGAAGACAGGGTAGAGCGCCACGCCCAACACCATCGCGCCGATGTTCTCGGCGGAGATGCTTTCAAACAAGTCGGCGCCGCGGCCCGCGCAGTCGCCGACGTTATCGCCGACGAGGTCGGCAATGACAGCCGGGTTACGGGGATCATCCTCCGGAATGCCGGCTTCGATCTTCCCGACAAGGTCCGCCCCAACGTCCGCGGCTTTGGTGTAAATTCCGCCACCAAGCTGGGCGAAGAGCGCCACGAAGCTCGCGCCGAAGCCGTACCCGATAATCAATTCCGGAATCGTTTCCGCTGGTCGGTCGAGACCGAACTTATAGAAGATATAGAGGAAAGAAATGCCCAGGAGTGAAAGGGCCGTGATGACAATCGCGGAAACAGCTCCGCCGCGGAGAGCCATCTTGAGAGCAGCGTTGAGCCCGCGCTCCGCGGCATCGGCGGTCTTCAAGTTGGCGCGCGTTGCGACGAGCATCGAGACGATACCGGCCACGCCCGAAAGCGCGGCGCCAAGGAGGAACGAGCCGCCAATCTCAAAGCCGATCACCCAGCCATCCGAGCCACCGGTAAGGCCGTACACGACGGTCATCAGCACGGCGACGGCGAGGCTGAGAATCGTGATCGTCCGATACTGACGTTTCACGAAGGCATTCGCGCCGGTTTGAATGGCAGCGGCAACTTTTTGCATGGCGGCGTTGCCATTGCCGGCCAGGGCAACTTCGCGCCAGAAGACGAGACTATAAGCTAGTCCAAGGATTGCGATCACGGGAGCGATCAGTTCAAGCATAGACATAGAACAGTTGGGAAGATTTGCAGAATTTAGAGCCGGATGACCTATCCGGCCCAGATAACGAAGGCAGCCTACGGTAATCTGGAAGGTCAATCAACGCCAATCCCCGGCGAATTTCGGGGCGATTCGCTCGCTTGGCAGGTATTATTTTAGTTAATGCCGCAGCATTTTTCGTACGAATCCATGGGCACGCACTGGACGGTGACAATCTGGGATGAGGTCAGCTCCGCAGTGCTCGTGGACGTAGAAAAATCCATCACCGATCAGTCGAAAACTTTTGATGAAACTTATTCGCGCTTCAAAAAATCCTCGCTGGTTTGGTCGCTGACGGAAAAGCGCGGCGTGATTACTGTACCGCGTGATTTGGTCGAGATGCTTCGTTTATATGAGAAACTTTGTAATCTTTCCGGCGGCAAATGCACGCCGCTCGTCGGGTTTGCCCTCAGTGACCTTGGCTACGATGAGAACTATTCACTCCAGGAGAAACAGAAGATCCGATCCGCGCCGGATTTTCATCAAGCGCTTACAATCATCGACGATGAACACATCGAACTGCGGGATTCAGTCCTGCTTGATGTCGGCGCGCTTGGCAAAGGATTCTTCGTCGACAAGATTGCGATTTTTTTGCAGCGGCAAGGGCTCCGTAGATTTCTGGTAGATGGCAGTGGCGATATTTTCTATCAAGGTACGGAGCCGATCCGGGCCGGCCTCGAACATCCCGGTGACACGAGCAAAGCCATCGGCGTGCTCGAACTGAGCGGCGGCGCGCTCTGTGCGTCCGCTTCGAATCGTCGCCAGTGGGGCATACACCATCACATTATCGATCCAACTTCGCTCATATCACCCGATGAAATACTGGCGACGTGGGTGCTGGCTGACCAAGCGGCAATTGCCGATGGCCTGGCGACGTGCCTCTTCTTCACGGATCCGGAGCGTTATCGAAAGGAATTTTCGTTTGAATACTGTATCTTGAATAAAGACTACAAAGTAAAACGCTCCACTGGGTTTAACGCTGAGTTGTTCCCCCACCCCTAACCCTTCCCCCAAGGGGGAGGGGAATGTGCGTGCATAATGCAACCACATTCCCCTTCCTCCCGTCGGGAGGAAGGGGCCAGGGGATGGAGGGAAATTTACGAAACCTATGCCTCCGCCTTGATTTGCTTAACGGCTTCCATGAAGCCAATTGGCGTCAGCGATGAGCCGTTCACGACGGTCAAATTGAGCTCATCAATGGATTTGCCCACCACTTCGGCCTCAAACCCGGCAATAAACTGCCCCTGCATCGTAATGCTTTTTTCAAATGTGGCATTACTTTGAACGCTAGCCGCCGTCACCACGTTATCTGCGAGAGTCAGCGTGACATTGATCGATTCATCGCCGTTCGGCGAGCGGTACGTACCGACCGCCGAGTAGGTTCCATCCGTATAACGGCTTTCCAACACAGCGGCGGCAGAAGAACCGGCGGAGGCCGCCCGGCTACTGACCGGCATTTGTGAGGGGAGCGAGGAGGCAGACGAACCAGCCCCTTCATCATCCGGCGGAGCCGGCGGCGTGCAGGCAGCGAGCGCGAGACTCAGCGCCGCGACCTGGGCAGTAAACACAAAACGACGGAGCGAGAAACCAGCGAACATGATGAATAAGGAATAAAACAGAAAGCATCCTTCGCGTAGCTCAGGACAGGCCCTAGTATCACTGAGCAGGAGCCCTGAAACAAGGCAAAAACCATCATCTTCTCATTGCACCGCGACGATTTTCCAGTGCCATATATTGATGGCATTGCGAAGGCCAGTTACTGCGCCTAGCATTTCGGCAAATTCCCCAGTGCGTCCATGCCAGGAGGAATGAAGCGCATCACCGAGAATAACCTGGGCAACATCCACGATGTGCCCTTTGAAGCGGCGGTCCAAGCAATTCAAGACCTCCAGGAGATATACGCTGCACCTCGGGAGCTGCGACCAGATATTATGAAGGCACGGAACATCACGACTGAATTACTCTACGAACTTATGGCTGGTATCCCGGTGCTGAAAACAATCGCAGGCGTGAAACCCGAAACAGATATTTTCAGCCAAGAGGAGCTGGCTCGCTTGGCTGTGAGAAAGGCTGCCACAGAGGTGGCGCCTGCCGAACCGATACCTCAACAAAAAAAGCGCCGCGTTACCAAACACGCCAAGCCAGAGGCGGCGTAACTTGCTTCTTTATTTCATTGCCGTGACTGGATGGGCGGCTTACAATATCGCTCCTTTCTTTCTTTGGTCCTAATACCCATGCCGCCCAAACTCGCTGCTCTAGACATCCGCTATTTCGATGATTACGAAGCGGAATATGCGCTGCAAACCATCGATATTTTGGCGGAGACGCCGATTGCCGAGCGACCCGGGATCATGGAAGTACGGGGTGTCACGGGTGAGTACCTCCATGAATTACTCAGGAATCTAAAGCATCTGGAAGAGAGAGTGGGTCGGAAGACGGAAGCCCACATCCAAAGCGAGCGAGAATAAAAAAGGTCGAGCCAAACGAATGACTCGACCCCTTCACGTTTTTGCAAACATTACACCGCCGGCATCAGAGCCAGAATCACTCCCACCACGAGGAATTGAACCAAGTAGTAACTGGCATGTATCGCAAATAGTTTCCAAGGCTTCCCTTCCCAGTTCACGGTGGCGAGCAACACCGGCACCACAAAACCAAGCCAGTTCCAAAACCCGGCTTGCAGGCCGGCGCTCACGCCGTAAACACCAAGGTATTCACTGGCAAAGACGAGTGAGTGAGCCATCACGAAGCTGAACACCAGCGCGCCAAGGAACGCCAAGGCGTAATTTTTACTCATGTTCATCTGTTTCATTTCGGCTTTGGTTGGCATCTTGATGCCACTCAACGCCATCCACTGTGTACCAAACAGTGGACCAAACCACAGAAAGCCGATCACCATGGAGGCAACCGAGGCGAGCAGCACAGCTATGTAGTTAATTGGTATAACGGGCATATTATGAGGTGGGGGAAATGAAAGGACAGTATACAGATAAGAGACTTTCGCCACAAATAAGTTGGATAGCAACGTGTAACGGAACTGAACGAAAGCAACCGCCGCATTTAAAAAATAACGTTGATTCAGCAAGAAAACAGGGGAAGAGCATTGAATCCTCTGGCATGATTCTGTTGTAAAAATTTATAACAAAAAAAATTCTTGTTCAAAATTGATTTGAAGAACCCCACGCCCATGCGTACAAAGGCGACCAGTTCCTCTTCCACCGCTCGCCATGAATCCTGTCAGTCCGACGCTGGAACTCGAAAAAAGCCTGCTGGCGCAAACCCGGGCGGCCGGTGAAGACCTGTCTTTCCGTCCCGTTGTGAAAACCGTGAAGGATGTGCTCGGTTTCGCCAAGAAGCACGGCTGTGCGGTGCTGGACCTAACATTCGTCGACGTGCCCGGAACGCTTCAGCATACCGCCGCGCCGCTGCATGAATTTTCGGAAGCCAATTGCGCAGGCGGCTACGGATTCGACGGCTCATCGATCCGGGGTTTTCAGCAAATCGAAGAGAGTGACATGCTGCTGATCCCAGATCCTGTCACAGCTTTCCTAGATACTTTCTCGTATGAGCCGACACTTTCGTTGCTCTGTGACGTGCGCGATCCGATTTCGGGCTCGCTCTATGACAGCAGTCCGCGCACCATCGCGCGCAAGGCCATGGAGCAACTGGAAGAGAGCGGCATCGCCGATACCGCCTACTTCGGCCCGGAGGCGGAGTTCTTCATCTTCGATTCGGTTCGTTTCGATGTCGCTCAGCGCGGATCGTTTTACGACGTCGACTCAACGGAAGCGGTTTGGAATACAGGCAAAGAAGAAGAGGGTGGCAACCTGGGCTATAAAATCCGTAACAAAGAAGGTTACTTTCCGGCGTCCCCGGCCGACCAACTGCAGCCGGTTCGCACGGCGATCGTTCGAGAGATCGAACGAGCTGGTATCAAAATCGAAAGTTTCCACCATGAAGTGGCCACAGCCGGCCAGGCGGAAATCGACATGGAACGCGATGATCTCCTCACCATGGCTGATGCCTTAATTCGCTACAAATACATCGCTCGCAACGTCGCCAACCGGTATGGCAAAACCGTCACGTTCATGCCCAAGCCTCTCTTCGGCGATAACGGCTCGGGCATGCACGTCCACCAAAGCCTTTGGAAGGACGGCAAGCCGCTCTTCGCCGGCAAGGAATACGCGGGCCTCTCGCCGATGGCCCTGCATTACATCGGCGGCATCCTCGCGCATGCACCGGCGCTCTGTGCCCTCTGTAATCCCACGACGAACAGTTACAAACGGCTTGTGCCGGGCTTTGAAGCGCCGGTGAATCTCATCTACTCCGCGCGCAACCGCTCGGCGGCGGTGCGTATCCCCATGTACTCGCAAAATCCCAAGGCTAAGCGCATTGAGTTCCGGATGCCGGATCCGTCCTGCAATCCGTACCTCGCCTTCTCTGCCTTACTGCTAGCCGGGCTCGATGGTATCAAGCGCAAACTTGACCCGGGTGCGCACACGGATGAGAACCTCTACCGCATGGATGCACAGAAACTCAGCCAGATTAAACATGCGCCGGGCTCGTTGCCCGAAGCACTCGATGCGCTCGAGGCTGATCACGATTTTCTGACGAAGGACTCCGTTTTCTCGGAACAATTCATCAGCTCGTACATCGCGCAGAAGCGCGCGGAAGCAGCGGATGAAGCCATGCATCCGACGCCGCATGAATTCTTCAAGTATTACGACGTGTAATCGTTACTTATTTTCGTTCCCCTTCACGTATGGACCTTACTGCCGCCGAACTGGCGTACTCGATCAATACCGTTTGGGTTCTGCTGGCCGCTTTCTTAGTCTTCTTCATGCAAGCGGGCTTCGCGCTCGTCGAAGCCGGCTTCACACGGGCCAAGAATGCCGTCAACATTCTGATGAAAAATTTCAGCGACTTCATTGTCGCTTCGTTGGCGTTCTTTGCCGTTGGCTATGCCTTCATGTTCGGTGCCGGTTCGCCATTCATTGGCAGCGAAGGATTTTTCCTGGCAGGCATTGTTCGCGAAGACATCCCGCCCCTCGCGTTCTTTTTATTCCAACTCGTCTTTGCCGGCACGGCGGCAACCATTTTGAGCGGTGCGATGGCGGAGCGGACCAAATATTCGTCGTATCTCCTCATTTCGCTTTTCATGACCGCACTCATCTACCCCGTCGTGGGCCATTGGGCTTGGGGCGGCGGCTGGCTTTCAACCATGGGATTCATTGATTTTGCCGGTTCCGGCGTTGTTCACACGGTAGGCGGCGTTGCCGGTCTGATGGGAACCATCATGCTCCGGCCACGTCACGGCGCGTTCGACCGGAAATCCAGCGTGCACCGTGGACATAATATCACCTTCGCCGGGCTGGGTGTGTTTATTCTTTGGCTCGGTTGGTTCGGTTTCAACCCAGGATCGCAGTTGGCGGCGGCCGGTACTGCGAATGCTCAAGCTATCTCTCTCATTGCCGCGAATACAAATCTGGCGGCGGCGGCGGGCGCGTTGGTTGGCATCATGCTTTCCTGGATGAAAGGAAAACCGACGGCCGGCATGCTTCTGAACGGAGCCTTAGCCGGACTCGTCGGCATCACTGCCAGCTGCGCCGCCGTCACACCCGTCGCCGCCATCTTGATCGGCGCGCTGAGTGGCATCGTCATGTACGCAGGCAACTGGCTTTTATGGAATCTGCGGATCGACGA
>Ga0209542_10007616_pt1 | contig 20523 bp, 26 predicted proteins | sample RifCSPhighO2_01_FD_184028 | JGI IMG/M metagenome (GOLD analysis project Ga0209542, IMG submission 184028) | Soil microbial communities from Rifle, Colorado - Rifle CSP2_plank highO2_0.1 (SPAdes) (version 2) | ecosystem: Environmental > Terrestrial > Deep subsurface > Rock core/Sediment ...
TTGCCGGATGCATGACTTTGTTTAAAAAGTCAGTTAAGACCACAAGCAGTTGTGATGTAAGTTCAGAGAAACACTACCCGTTGGGGTGAGGAATCACTTATTAAACAAAACCCGTATGCATATACTATAAATCCTTGTTTTCCATAACCATATCAGGTGATACGATGAACGTTCTGATATACACGAGCCCGACCTGCCACTTCTGCAAGGACGTGAAGGCGCTCTTCAACGAAAACGGCGTGGAATACCGTGAAGTCAACGTCAGGGAAGACGCCAAGGCCCTCGAAGAGATGGTAAAGAAATCCGGCCAGCGGGGCGTTCCTGTGATAGACGTTGGCGGCAAAATCATAGTAGGATATGACAGGCCGGCGCTCATTGAGGCGCTGGACATCAGGGAGTGAAAAAATGGGTCTGAAAGAAGAGGCACTGGAACTTCACCGCAGGAACAGCGGAAAGGTTGAAATAAAATCCAAGGTATCTGTAAAAGACAGGAAAGAGCTTTCGCTCGCGTACACGCCGGGCGTTGCAGAAGTCTGCAAGGAAATCGCAGCGAACAAGTCAAACGCTTATATCTATACCATGAAATCCAATTCCGTGGCCGTGGTCACAGACGGCACTGCCGTGCTTGGCCTTGGCGACATAGGGCCCGAAGCCGCATTGCCAGTGATGGAAGGCAAGGCCATACTTTTCAAGCAGTTCGGGGGCGTTGACGGCTTCCCTATATGCCTTGACACGAAGGATCCGGAAGAGATAATACGCATAGTGAAGGCCATAGCCCCGGCGTTTGGCGGCATAAACCTTGAGGATATCTCCGCGCCGAGATGCTTTGAAATAGAAGAGCGACTGCAGGAGATAGGAATACCCGTGTTCCACGACGACCAGCACGGCACAGCGATAGTCATACTGGCAGCGCTTATCAACGCGTCGAAAGTCGCGGGCAAGCCGCTTGAAAGCATGAAGATAGTGCTCTCTGGCGCAGGCGCCGCGGGCATGGCTGTCGCAAAGCTCCTGCTGTGCGTAGGCGTGGACAGAGGCATATGCACTCCGGCAAAGGAAGTGATCATCTGCGACAGCAAGGGAATCATAAGCAAAAGCCGCAAGGATTTGGACGGCGTAAAGAAATCCATGGCCGCTCTCACCAACCCGCGAAATGTGGAAGGCATGCTGGCTGATGCGTTGAAAGGCGCGGACGTTTTCGTCGGAGTCTCCAAGGGCAATCTCGTAACAAAAGAAATGATAAAGTCCATGGCCCCCAAGCCGATCATATTTACCATGGCAAATCCCGTGCCTGAGATAATGCCAAACGAAGCAAAGGCCGGCGGCGCTTTCATAATAGGAACCGGAAGGAGCGATTTTCCAAACCAGATAAACAACGTATTGGCGTTCCCTGGCGTGTTTAGAGGGGCATTGGACGCGCGCGTGCCGCGCATAACGGAAAAGATGAAAGTCTATGCAGCCAAGGCTCTTGCCGCGTGCGTGAAGAATCCCTCGCAGGAAATGATAATCCCCGATCCATTTGACACCAACGTGCCGCTGTCCGTGGCCGAAGCGATCAGGAAAGCCGCTAAAGAGTAAACTGCTCGTCACTGCCATGAAAACAGTGATAAACTGGCGATAGTCCTCCCCATTCTTGACACGCAGATTCCCTTTTGTTTTCTTCTCAATGTAAGCACCGTTCAAATATGGCAACAGAATCCGCCATTGCCTACAATCTGCATTAGACGTGAATTTAGTTCGTGCACGTAGGCGACTCGCCCATGCCGTATTCCGCTGAAACGCCGCATGAAGTCGTCACGTATGCCCGGCTGAAGTTGCTGCACGCTGTTATGATTCCCGACGTGTTGACCGTGAGGGTGACCTGGCCGCCCCGCAGGACCGCAACAGGAAACGCAGTCAGATTCGTGCTGGTCTGCCCCTTCATGCTTACCACGGATGCGCCCGTTATGGAATCGTCGTCAAAGCCGGAATTCCTTGCAATTATTCTGCCTACCGACCCGTTGAGATCAAGATACACGCGGTCTATCACTACCGCAGCCGTTGTGCACCCGCTTGTCTTGTTTTTCACGCTGCTTCCAAGAACGGAGTGTATGCCAGTGGACCAGTCCAATGTAAGCGTGCCTACCACTACGGTTATAGCTATTAGCAGCACACTCGCTATCAACGGCGACAATCCTTTCGTTTTTTTCATCATAAATATCAACAATTGTCAGGCTTGCTCTTCTCGTCCGAAACGCACTTGGTTGTCACTACGGCTTTGCTGAAATTGGAGCAGGCCGTCATATCTGTTGTCGTATTGAACTCTATAAGCTTCCTTTCTCCCTGCCCTATGTTCATCGGCAGCGCCGAGGCATTGGTCAGCGGCATTGCAACGCCGTGAGCGTTCAGCACATCCGCGCTCATTATGACGTTAGGCCCCTTTCCCATCACGTACACCCTCATCCTGTTTGCCGGAAAGTCCGCATAAACGTTCTGTATCAGCACGGGATAGCATTCGGTTATGGACTGCGAATTGTTGCTTAGCGTGTCCGTGTCGGACCTTACAAGGCCGAATGCCCAAGGCCCGAGTATGGCAGCCACGCTGAACGCTATTCCAATAAGAAGAACTGAAGCAATAAGCGGGGACAATCCCTTTGTCATGTATCATCAACAGATATATTTCTTCGCCGCTATATAAATATGCCGTTTGGCATTGCTTTGCCGAATAAAGCAGGTTTGCCAATCTGCAGGCATTTAGACGTCTTCCGGATAAAAATTACGGATCCATCGCCGGGATTTCAAGAATGCCATGTCGTTTTCGCTTAATTCTACGTCACCGCTTTTTGCATTCTCTTCCGCGTGCACAGGGTTTCTCATCCCTGCTATTGCAACGTCTGCGCCGCCGTCTGATATGCAGAACTTCAGGGCAATCTGCGCCATTGTCCGCTTTCGATTTGCAAGCCGCTCCTTGATTTCATTCACTTTGTCCACAGTGATTTTCAGCCGGTCCTTGGTAAAATAATCCCTTCTCCAGTCGTCAAAAGCCGTATCGCAGGTAAATGCGCCGCCCAACGAGCCTTCATCAAGGGGAACTCTGGCTATGATTCCCACGTTTTTCTTTCTTGCCAGCGGAAACAATTTATCCCCGGGCGCCTGATCAAAAATGTTGTAGATGACCTGTATCGTATCTATTTCTCCGGAGTTGACCAGCTTCATCGCGGAATCCGGGTCGTGATCGTTGACAGATACTCCGAAAAACCTCGCAATTCCTTGGCTTTTTAATATCCGGAATGCCTCCCGCCATTCGTCGCTCTCAATCCAGCTGTCCCGCCATACATGAAGCTGAAGTATGTCAATCGCCCTGTTTCCCAGATTAACGTAGCTTTGCTTGGCGTTTTGGATTATATAATCTTTCGGAAAGACTTGGCTGATATCGTCGTTTCTCGCCGGCCAGTGGGCGTCTTTGGGCGGCACTTTAGTGGCAATGACGATATTTTTTCCCCTTAGTGCGCTTGCTATCAGCTTTTCGCTGTGGCCCTCTCCGTATTCGAGAGCAGTATCGTAAAAATTCACTCCGTTTTCCCAAGCTTTAGCCAATGCTAATTTTGACATGGAATCTTCGGCTTTCCACATGCCCTCCCATCCCGGATGCGGGCTTCCTCCGCCTATCCCCCATCCGCCAAACCCTATCCGGGATACCTTAAGATTTGTCCTGCCCAGTTTCGTGTACAACATAAATATTATCCTTTCCAAAACAGATAAAACAATATTACTGCGATATTTTAAAGTTTGCGACTTTGGCAACAATTACCCAAAAATAACCATTTCTAGACACCTAGGACTTTTTACACAACTAAGAGCCATATAGCACCTCTATGATCTTCTTGATAGCTTTGTAAGATTTTAGTGCTAGCCGTTCTAAGATGAGTCCTTGCAAAAAATCTCGATAAATGCGTATATCGGAATTGATACAATCGTCTAAAATATCCTTTAACTTTCCCCCTGGCGTTTCTCCATCACGTATCCATAAATTTGTATTAAGAAGCTGGTTTCTGAAATTTTCATCCAGAAAAGGTAATGCTTCCTTTACGTCTCGGCTCATCATTTTATTTTTCCAAATTATTTCATCCTTTGTGTCAGTAGGTAATTGGTATTGAATGTATAGTGGATGAACAGCTATTGTATTTCTAATATTTTGAATAAATCTGGCATCCTTTATCAGAAGTAAAAATTTAGGGGTTTTACGCCCTTCTACTTTATCAATTATTTTTCCTAACATGAACTTTCCGATGGTTATTTCCCAATATGTTTTTTCCTTGTCCTCCGAATTAATAATGATTTCATGAGTAAGAATTCTTTCAAGTACGCTAGCACAGGCAAATATACAACTTCTATAATTTCCGTTGATATAAGAGTTTGTTGCTTCTTCTAGAATGTCCATAGATGGGATATTATGTTTATTGCCAAAAAGAGTAAAAGACTCTAAATGATATGTACGAACAGCTCGCTCTTCACGTGTGTGTTCATCAAATTTTTCTAAATCCTTCTTAATGTCTTCTATTGTTAGCATAACCACTTTACGAACACTGATTTTTAAATATCATAGTTATCCCAAACTCATATACTCCTATATAACCATACAGATGTTATTACGCAAAGCTGGCTGTTGCTCCATCGCTGCATACGCCTGCCCGTTAAAGTATTCGGGTTTCTGCCGGAAAAGCCATTCGTTTTAACCGTTCATTCGGCAAGGTGATTCAGCATCCCTTTGGCAGCCCTTCAAAACGCGCGGTCCCGCACCTGCCGGAAACTATCGCATAGCTGAAGTTGGAACATGACGCAATCGCCCCTTCCGTGCTGAACGATATGTACTTGTATTCGCCGCTGTTGATGTTCAGCGGAAATTGCGTGAGGTTTGCGGCCTCGGAGCCGTTGGCGGCGTAGACCTTGGCCGAGGCTATCTGCTCGGGCACCTGCCCTGAATTTCTCACGTTCGCCCTTGCCATGCCCGCGGAAAAGTCCAGATAGAAATCCTCTATTGCAATGCCTGCTGCGTTGCATTTAATAGACTGCTCGGTTGTGTTGCCTGCGGAATTAGTGGTTGAGCGCAGCAGGCTTGTGAACCATCCGGAAAACATCGGCACGGCTACTGCAGCAATCATTATCAGGAACACCGCCGCAAGAAGTGGCGATATGCCCTTGAGCCGCTTATGCGCAATTTTCATAGTAAACGTCGCTCCCGAAATACGCGTCCGTGACCGAAGGGCAGTTGTCAGCGGAGAACCGTATCCTGTCAATGCTTGAAACCGCCGTGCACGCGCCTCCTAAATCGTAAGGATACCATTTGCTTATGGCCTTTCCGGATGTGTCTTCCACCTCTATCCGGAAATTGTTGTATGTCTTGACGTTCTGGTATTGGGTGTTGTAGACGGACGCCCCGTTCTGGTTGGCCGACTGGTTCAATAGGTTTGTGGAATTGTAAAGCCGCACATACTTGATATTAAGATGGCTCACGTTTATTGTCAACGTCGTGTTGAAATCCCGGCTGTAATTGGAAATCCTGACCTCATCTATGGTTCCGTTGAAATAAACCGATGCCCTGCCTATAAACACGTCTGACGCCGTCTCGTTTATCGCTGAGTTAATCTTCAAGCTCCCCCTGAGTATCCCGTCCATGTAGCAGAACATGTCCGTGCCGTTGTAAGACAGGGCAACATGATGCCATGCCCCGGCAACCATGCTGAAGCTGACGCTGTTAGCGGAGCCGTCGACAATGCAGTTTATGTTTGAATTGCTGTCGTAGATTATGGCATAAGGCCATGAACTCGCCGTGCCCTTGGAGATTATCCCTGCGCTGCCGCCTGTGCTGGAATTGGCGTAGACCCACGCCTCTGCAGTCACCTGATTTGTCACGTTCAGGCTCGCGGAATCCGATGCGTTTAGCCAGCGGTCTATGCCGTTAAATATCAACGCCCCGCCGTATTTGCCAGACGGCGTGAAGCTGCAGTTGCTTGTCATGCCGTGGCATGTAAGGTTGTTCCCGCGGGAAACGTCAAGGGTCGCGCTGGCTGTTGCCTGGTCAAAGTGCCACAGCGCCACGGTATTCGTGTCGTTGGAATAGGCGCTTCTCGAATCCATGGATTGTATCGGCATTTTTGGGCTTCCGGAAACCAGTATGCTGTTGAACGCCTTGTTGTCCATTATTCCCGCGGGAATGGACGTCCTGTTGCCGTATATGACGTGCGTGATGCCGTTTGAAAGCGTTATCGCAAGGCTCGAAAACTCGTCCTGCCGCGAGCCCGTGTTCTCTATCGAAACGTTCACGGTGTAAGGCGAGCCTGTGAAGCAGTTGTTGTTGCAGGTTATCGAAACGTTTCTGACGTAGAACGACGCAAGCTGGCACGAGAGCTTGTTCTCGGTCTGGTTCTTCAGCTCTGTTCCCTGCGTCTGGAAGAGATTCGAAGACCATCCTGAGATTATGCCTGCGGCAACGACCGTTATGCCTATCAGCATTATGGAAACTATCAGAGGATCCGCTCCCTTCATGCGATTACTTTCCCTGCGTTCCTATTTATTTCTGAAATGCGGCGGATTGGCGCCGATAATTTTGGCATAGCCTAACGTTCATGGAAGTCAGCCATGCCGACGAATCCAAGAAAGCCTTTAATTATTGCGCCCCGTAATTACGGTATGGACGTTTTCTGGGCGGATCAGCTTGCGGAAGAGGCTATATCCAGAGCGAAGAAGGAAGGCCGCGCCGTGACGTGCCGGGGCGCAGCGTCGCCCTCGGGCGGAAAGCACATAGGCAACCTGTTTGACGCGGCAAAGGCGTTCATCGTGCATAAAGCGGTGCTGAAGAAAGGCTACCAGTCCCGCTTTATTTTCACCCACGACGACCGCGACCCTCTCAGAAATATACCTGCCAAGCTCCCGAGGCTTGACGGAAAGTGGTATCTTGTGGATGAAGCGGCGAAGAAAGAACTGGAAAAGAATCTGGGAGTGCCGTACTCCAGAACGCCCGACCCGTTCGGCTGCTGCGACTCCTGGTCTGTGCATTTCGCAACGCTCTGGGAAAACGGCGTCCGCGCCTTGGGCATGAAGGACGCAGAATTTTATTTCGCCGAGGACATGTACGAGGCCGGCCAGTTTGACAAATACGTTGAAAAGGCTCTGGAGAGGCTGGAGCTTTCGAGAAGCATTATAAGGAAGTTCCAGGAATCAAAGGAGCCGGATTACATACCGTTTGACGCCATATGCGAAAGCTGCGGCAAGATAATGGGAAAGGCCGTTTCGTTTGACCTTGGAAAGAAGACCGTTGATTACGTGTGCACCGGCCGCGACCTTGCAGGCAAGTACACGATACAGGGATGTGGGCACGAAGGCACGACTACGTTCAAAGGCGGCAAGCTGCCGTGGAGCTTTGAATGGCCGGCCCACTGGGCGTTCTGGAACACCACGTTCGAGCCTTTCGGCAAGGAGCACGCAGAAGGCTCATGGCCAAGATGCAAGGTCATATGCAAGGATGTGTTTGATACCGAGCCGCCGATACCGCACATATACGAGTTCCTCCTCATAAACGGGGAGAAGATGTCCACCCGCTACGGCAACGTCTATATCACGCAGGAGATGCTGGATATAGTGGAGCCCGAGGTTTTTCTGTACTTCTATACAAAACGCAGCAAGAAGCAGAGAAGCCTTGACCTGAAAACGATACATCTTCTTGTGGAAGACTTTGAGAAAGCCGAGAGGGTGTATTTCGGAAAGGACATCACCGGCGAAAAAGACAAGGAAAACTTTGCGCGCATGTATGAAAGCTCGTTTGATGCCCTGCCAAAGAAGATGCCCTTCAGACTGCCCTACCAGATGGCCGCGATGGTTGCAAATCTAGTTCCTGACAGGAACTGGGAGAGGTCTTTGCAGATACTCAGGGAAACCGGCCATGTGAAAGGCGGGCTTTCCGAAGACGATGAAGCTGCCGTAAGAAATAGGCTGCGATTGGCCGGCAACTGGCTGGACAGGTTCGCGCCTGAAGGCACGAAAATAGCCGTGAACGAAAAACCGCCCGAGGGACTGGTCCTCTCCAAGGCGGAGAAAAACTGCTTGAAGGAGTTGGCTGCCGTCATCGAAAGCCTCATTACGGAAGAGGAAATCTACGAAACACTCTACGACATCCCAAAGAAGCACGCCATCGAGCCGAAAGACTTCTTCCGCGCCGCCTATCTCGTTCTCATAAGCCGCGACCGCGGCCCGAGGCTGGCGCCGTTCATAATGGCACTTGGCAGGAAAACCGTCAAAAATCTCCTTGAAAAGCTCTGATTTTTATTTTAATATTGAAGGCATGCATATAACGGTATGGGCGCGAAGCTTCAGGCGGCAGGCGCGGTTTTTGTTATAAGCGGCATAGCCATCTTGGCGTTCATTGCCGGAATATTATCCGACGCCTTCAAGGCCAGCGTCAGCAATGTGGCGGACAAGCCGACAATTGAGAGCGCCATAGCCTCCACCATATCCGTGTTCTTCATTTCCATGCTGCTGATAACCGTAGGCTTTATAGCGGCCCTTGGAAGCAGCGAGAATTAAGGCGCTATAGAAACGGCAAGGAAAAACCGGTAAACCATCCCGCCACTGATTGTGAAAAAGTGGCGGGCTTTAGGGAGTTGATGCAAATTCAATCATCTTCTTCTTTTCCCTGTGCTTTAGAACATTTATCGGAATCAAGGAGAAACCGCTCTTTGTGCTATCTCCCCGCTGAAACAGGGATAGTGAAAATGATAATAAACCGGCATGCGATTCGGAAACGAAAGGAAATGCTGAAAAGGCCGTTGCCTTTTATATTCCTTGTGTCGCAACCCGACTCAAACACAGGAACGTTGATCCGCAATTGCTTCATCCCCACTCCGAATCTTCGTGTTTTCGCCGGCTTAGGTGTGCAGGTTGTAAATAGCCGTTGCGGATTTCTGCAGCGCCAGAATCAGAGAAGCGCCTGGAACGATTCCGAGAGCGCCTTCTTCTGGCCTTTGTGACGGAGCATTCTGAGGGCCGAACGGTAATCCGTCCACTTGTAATCGTCGTGCTCCTCGCTCAGGGAAATATTGTCCGACAGCGACTCCACTAGAAACACTTTTTGTTTGGTGCCCGTGTACCCTCCGGGATAGGCTGCCGGATAATCGTATTCTATCTCGGAAGGCATCCTCGTCCTGACCTTTGCCTTTCCGATGCCTGTTTCCTCCTTTATTTCCCGCAGGAGAGCCTCCTCGTCCTTTTCGCCCTTCTCAACGCCGCCCTTGGAGAACTCCCAGCCTTTCCATCCCTTCTGGCGGTGGAGCAGAAGAAATTCCGGCTCCTTTTCGCCCTTCCGGTAAACGATGCCGACCACCCCCTTTCTCGTCTTCGTGCCGGCTTTCATATTCCAAGCGCCCTCTCCAGTATAATCTTCTCCGCTTTCTCCCCGATGTAGCCGGCCATCCCCAGCCCAAGCGTCATTATCATGGCAGAAAGCGACGAAAATAATATGTAATTCACGCTTGTTTCGTATATGTAATTTATAATCGGTTCTTGCTCCGCGACCACAAAAACTATTGACTGGACGATTGATATCGTCATTATGAGCAGCAGGAGCTTTTCGTCCAACTCCACGCCCCTCCAGAAAAACGATCCGAACAGCCATATCGGCGCCAATATCATGCTCAGCACCGGCAAACCGTTGATAAATATGCTGACGGCCGACGCAAAGAGCCCGCTCCCGCCAACAAATCCCTGCATCACGATGGAAGAATGTATAATCCCCACCACCGTAAACAGCAATAACACGGGCAATCCATTGGTCCTAAACGAACCCAAGAAGTCCTTCTCGGACGCCATACTAAAAACTATGCATTTCCGCCCTTAAATGCACCCGCCGGGCAGAAATATATGCGGGGGGCAGGATTTGAACCTGCGAAGGCACTAAGCCACTAGGTATCTCCGACCATGCCGGTCACCTGAACCTAGTCCCATTGGCCGGACAGTCACCTAAGCCTAGTCCCATTGGCCGCTAGGGGACCCCCGCTTCAACACTGCCACTATATTCTTGGAGAAGGGATTAAAAGCCTTTTTGCCGCTTTCGATAATCTCCGCGTCGAAACCGTTTTCTTTGAGGAAAGACGCCAATTCTTCCCGTGTGAAAAGGTATGTATATCTGTAGTACTCCTTGCCCCCGGCTTTCCAAGGCACTTCTGTTTCCTTCGCCGTATCCTTGAACTTCGGCTGGTCCCTGTTCCAGACGCTGACAAGCACCTTGCCGCCGGCGCCAAGAAGCCTGCGGACTTCGGAAATGCAGGCCTTCCTCTCTTTCAGCGCATGCAGTACTGCAACTAACAATATCCTATCAAACGCCGGTTTCAATGGCAGTGCTGCAGCATCAGCCCGTATCAAATATGCCTTTACTCCTTTCTTTGCAGCATTTTCCTTGGCATGAAGAAGCATTTTGTAAGAACTGTCGACTCCGATAACCGTCATGCCGGATAGGAAGTTCCTTCCCGAGCCGCAGCCTATGTCAAGCACCATGCCTTTCCGGCCCAAAAGAAACTCCTTGGCTTCCCGTATTGGGAGCGAGCGGAAAGAATTCCATGTCTCAGCTATATTGTCCCAGGCCGTGTGCATGAATTCTCATGGCAAAAAAGCATAAAGCACTATGCCGCCAGCGAGAGTATGGCTGCGCCGAACTGATACGCCAACAACCCGTTGAAAATCAGGTACATCACTGCGCTGAAGTAGTCCACGGGCTTGCCGAACATCATCTTTTCAGATACGCCGTAACCGGCATCCTTTATTATTACGACTATGGCAGTCAGTATCAGAAGTTCTTTGACGCCAAGCGCCCACAGAAGACCCGCGCACAGCGCGCCTATCGCATCCACTACGTTGTTCGGATGCGGTATAAAGAACGGCCATTCCGGCTGCGGAAGCGGCAGGAACACATATTTTGACGAGTGTAGAAGTGGAATCACCACTATGCTGAACAGGAACGCAGCCACAGGGCCGTAAGCAATGCCGAGTATTATCGTCCCTATCGTGGTGAACTCCACGCCCAGATACCTTATTGGCCCGAGCATGCCGAAAACTATCTTGTCTAACCAGAGTATGGCGTAAGCAACTGCCATTGCCGGGCCGCCGATAAAATACAAAAGCGCCGTGCCGAGGAACAGCGTGGAGAAGAACATCGGCGTCTTGTAGGGCATGCTCATTTCATCACTATGCAAAAGAGTTGGGCGCTACGGTTTAATACATTATAATTCAGGCCGGCAACTTCAACCGGGGAATTATGGAGCTTGTCCGCCTTCTTGGCTGCGGGGTTTAGCGGATTATGATTCCCGGCCGGCGGCTCATGAAAATAATTCGCCTTGAAAATTCTATTTATACCGGAAGCCTAAATTTAATAATGATTCTGGAAAACGCGGCCCTCTTTTTGGCATCAGTTCTTGTCCTTGCCAAAAGCGCCGGCTACGCAACGAAATGCATGATTGACATTGCAAGATACATGCGCCTGTCCGAATTTTTCGTCACTTTCGTCATAGCGGGGATAATTTCCATCATGCCGGAACTGTTCATAGGCATAAATTCCGCCCTAGCAGGGTCGCCCGGCATAGGCGTCGCGACGCTGATAGGGTCCAACATAGCCGACCTTACTTTAATCGTCGGCATAGTCGCCCTTGCCGGAAAGAAAATAATTGTAGATTCAAGCATAATGAAAAACAACAGTGCGTTTCTTGCGGTCACCGGCCTGCCCGTATTGCTTATGCTTGACGGCCAGCTTTCAGGCGACGACGGCATACTCCTTGTAGTCGCTTTCCTTTTCTACATTTCGCAGCTTGTCAGGAAAGAAAAGATGTTCTCCAATCAAAATCCGAAAAACGCCGTGCCCGTGGCAAAGAGCCTTGTTATTTTCACCATAGCCGTAGCCGTCCTGTTCGTCTCCGCTCATTTTATCGTGGAATCCGTAGTCGGCATATCGCAGCAGTTGCTTGTGCCGTCCATAGCAATAGGAATGTTTCTGGTTGCATTCGGAACAACGATACCTGAACTGGCTTTCTCGCTAAGGGCGGTTCTCGCAAAGCATAAGGAGATAGCCCTAGGTGACATACTCGGCAACGTTGCAGCCGACTGCACGCTGTCCATAGGAATAGTGGCCATCATAAGCCCCGTGCAGACGGCGTTCTCAACGTTCGCGACAAGCATGCTTTTCATGGTATTTGCCGCCTTGCTCGTGGTCACGCTTCTTCAGGATGGCAGGAAGATAACGTCAAACGACAGCTTGCTGCTTTTCTTCCTGTACGCCATGTTCGCCGTCATAGAGCTCAGAAGCTATTTCTGACGGGCGCGCTTACGCCTGCCTGTAAACCATGTCGTACATGTCCCTGTGATGTATCCTAAGATAATCAAGCGCTGTTCTTACAAGATCCGCAGACGTCAAAGGATCCCACATCCCGCGGAACCGCCTTCCAGCCTTTTGCTCCGCTTCATCAAAGCCTTTTTTTCGGGCTGCCATCGTGAATGTTTGCGCCGTCTTGCTGTCCATGATGTTGACGCGTGATGTTTTCAGTTTCCTTAGCGCCTGCGCCTCTGCGTTCTTTTCTCCGATTTCTTCTGGCAAATATGCGCCCGCCGACAAGTCTATAAATATTTGGTTCATTTTATCGTTGCCGAATTCCTGATGCACATGACCGCCGCCGATCGCTACGGTGTGTGAAAAGCCAAGATTATACGGTATCGCACTTGCATCCAAGAACGTTTGCCCCTGTTGCGCATAGGGATTGGAACACGATATTACCCCCCTGTTCACGATATCCAGTCTCCGTCTGCGCAATGCCACGACATCTTCCTTGCGCGCGCCCTTGGCGTATTTCTCTTTTAAACCGCCCAACTCCTCCAGAATCGGAAATATGCCCTCGTCAAGAACTACCATATCCAGAAGATTCCTGTATTCCGGCGGCAAATTCATCAGTTTTGTCCTGCTGTCAAACAGATATGCCCTCATTTTCAATCCCTTGACGGGCGCCACAACAACGACATCTATGTCGCTTTCGGAAGGTTCCTTGGTGTAAATTCCAGTTCGCATATCGTATCCCCAACGATATGTATTGGTATTGACACCTTCACCGCCCAACAGCCTTGCTACAGAGCCTGTCAGAACTATCCCTGCATTCGGAAATGCGTCTTCCACCATCGTGATTGCAGCCTTATAATCTTGCGGTTTCATCTTGGTACTGAGTTAGAAACGTTCTTAAACACTGACTGTCCGTTTAACAAAATAATATGCTCCCGACGGGATTTGAACCCGTGTCAATGGCTTGAGAAGCCACTATCCTCTCGGTTTCCGGCATATCCGGAAATGGCCGGGCTAGACGACAGGAGCGTCTAACAAATATAGAACCATATCTTTTTAAGAAATCGCCAGCCGTCGCCTACTCAGGCAGGAGCGTTATGGCGGCCCATATTACTGCCATGCCTGCTGTGATGGCGGCAACCTGAAGCGCGGAAACTTTCGGGCTTTTATGCGCCACAAGCTCGGGAAGCAAATCCACCGTGGCTATGTATATGAAATGGCCTGCAGTATATGCGAGCAGGTACGGCAGAGCCGATTCCAACGAAGATATGAAAAAGTAGCCCAGCACGCCCCCCGCCACGGCCGTGAGGGCGGAAAGGAAGTTGAAGAACAGCGCCTTTGCACGGCTGAAGCCGCCGTGGATCAACAGCGAAAAGTCACCTATCTCCTGCGGAATCTCGTGGAATATTATTGCTATGGTTGTTGTGACACCCAGAGCCGGCGAGTGAAGGAAGCTTGCAGCTATCACTATGCCGTCTATGAAATTATGGAATCCGTCTCCTATGAGATTGAGATAAGTGAACGCATGGACTTCTTTCTTGGTATGGTGATGATGCCAATGTATCGATTTTTCCAGCAGGAAAAAAGTCATTATGCCCAGCAACGGGAATAGCATGACGTTCGCGGCTTCATATCCCATCGCTTCCGGTATCAGATCAAGGAATGCCGCGGCAAGGAGCGTCCCTGTGGCAAAGCTGACAAGAAGGAAGAGCATCCTTTCAAGAATGATTTTTTTTATAGAAAGCGTAACTAATCCGACGAAAGACAGCAAGCTTACCGCCAATACCGATGCAAGTATGTCGTAAAGAACTTCCATTCCATCCCCTCAGCCGTGCGCATGCGCCATGTCCAATATCTGCTCAACTATCATCAGTATGCCCGCGAACGCCAGAAGCGCCGGAGGCACGTTCTCGCCGGCGAACCCCTTGATTATGAAGAATATCCCTATTCCGGTCATCGCAATCGTGACCCCGATATTCAGCATAGACGTGCCTTTCATGCTGTATCTTGGATATTATTAATATTTAACTTTATTGTTAATAATAACTATGCTACAGCTTAAAAGGTGTTAATAATGCCGAAAATCATTTCCATGTCGCTGAACGAGGAGCTCCTGCGGACTATGGACGCTGCGCAGAAGGAACTTGGCTTTTCCGGCCGCTCCGAGACGATAAGAGCCGCTATGAAACTGCTTCTTGACGACTATCAGGAGAAAGGCAGGATGGAAGGGACGATAGAATGCGTGATGCTCGTCATGCATAGCCAGAAGGGCGAGGACGCCGTCACAAAGGCAAAGCACGCATACGAGGGCATAATCAACACCCAGATTCATGCGAATTTGAGCAGAGGCAAGTGCATGGAGATATTCGTCCTGAATGGTGACGCCGTAAAAGTGAAAGAGTTCTACGGCAAAGTCCGCGCGATAAAGAAGGTCGAGAACGCGAAGCTTGTAGTGGCGTGATTATTTTAAATATGTGAAATCACATATATATGTGAAGGTGATTCTATGCCAAATCTTACGCTGTCCGTATCAGAGGAACTGCAGGAAAAGATGCGCAGGCATCCGGAAATACGATGGAGTGAAGTGGCCAGAAAATCCATATCCGAAAAAATAGAAGATCTTGATGCCATTGAGAAACTCGCAAAAAAAGCCGGCTCACGGCCAAGGATGCGAAAAGCCTCGTCAAGCGCATAAACAGAGAAGTATATGAAGAGATGCGCAATAAATAAAAGTCGTCATTGATGCCAACGTGTTTTTGTCCGCGCTTATACGCGATTCCGCCACGAGGCGGATTATAGTCAGTTACGGCATTGAGTTTTATTTTCCGGAGCCGGCGCTTAACCGTATAAAAAAATACAAAGATTATGTTCTGACCAAATCCGGGCTAAGCGACGACGATTACAACAAATTGATGGCAATACTCTTAAAATACATAGCGCTCGTGCCCGAGAAAACGATAATGCAAAAATGGGGCGATGCCGAAAACATAATGGGAGCCATAGGCCCTGAAGACATCGTCTTTGCCGCGACCGTTCTATGCGTAAAGGATTCCGTCCTATGGGCAAACGACCGCTATTTCAAAAGGCAGGTGACTATAACGGTATTCGCGACAGAGGATATATTAAAAGTCCTTTCGGACGATGAGACCCGCAGATAAGTATGGTATGCATACAATTTGCTTGCGTCAACGGAGCACCGATCAACGAAAAAACGGACCCGGAGGGATTCGAACCCCCGACCTCTGTGGACTTTTCATTGGTTTCTTCCGTGCGACCGAAGCCAAGCGCTCTATCCAAGCTGAGCCACGGGCCCGTACGACCATATTTACCAGTAAAAGTTATAAGCGCCTGCATGGCACTGCTAATATCATATCCATGAGGCCGAATGCTAAACGCTGCCTGTAAGGTATCCCATTTCTCCCGCCGCTTCAGAAAGCCCTGAAGGCAGCACAAGTATTTTTCTGTGCGGCCCGTCAGTAAGGTACAATCCCGGCTGCTCATAAGGTTCGGCGGGACGTATTTTCACGGTGAGGGGATATCTTTTGAACGTATGCTTATAATACTCTCTGGCATCTTCTATAACGCCTGTTCCCACATATCTATCGGTATGCGTTCCGGAAACGAATATGACAGGAACGCGGCGTTGCCCTGCAGAAAAAGTGCCCGCTATCATGTTGCATGAATCTCTGTAATTATTTTGTCCCTTAAAAAGCCTCAATGAACGATTGTCGGAAGCAAAATCTCTTAGTGCCCCCCTGACATAAAACCAGAGCGCAACGCCATTGTAAAATTCCAGCGGATCGACATCATACGGGGGCAACAGCAGAGGAATGCCTTCATTCTCCGCCTCCCTCATTATTTTTTCCGCCTGCGGCGGCCTTCTTATAAAGCGCCCGCTTAACGGAACGAATAAAGAGCGGTCTAAGTCCATAATTTCTTAATTGCAGAGATCTTAAAAATCCATTATTTTCCAAGAAGCTTTTCCATGACAGCTTTGACCGCGTCAGGCTTCGCCCTTCCCTTCGTCTTCTTCATGACTTGGCCAACTAAGAAATTAAATGACTCTTTCTTCCCTGCCTTATAGTCTTCAACCGCCTTCGCATTCTCTTTCAGCGCCTCTTTTGCAAGCGCTTCTATCTCCTCTTCGCTGCCTATGGCCTGCATGCCTTTTGCCAGTTTTTCAGGCTCATCCGGCTTCTCAACCATCTTACGGAATATCATCTCAGCAGCGCGGTCCGTGAGCTTGCCGTCCTTTACCATGCAAACGAGCTTCGCTACCTGCTGCGGCTTTATACCTGTGTCCTTCATCCGGAGGTCAGCATAGTTCAGGGTCTTTTTTATCTCGCCTGCGAACCACTTTGCCGCGAGCGCCGGCTCGACGCTTTCCGCGACTTTCTCAAACGCCTGTGCAAGGTCTATCTCAGACACTATGGCTTTCGCGAGCTCGGGCATCACGCCCATCTTGGCGTAGCGCTTCATCTTCTGCTCCGCAAGCTCGGGCAAGATTTTTCCGATGGCCTCTATCTTTTCTTTTGCCAGCGTTATGCGCGGCAGGTCCGCCTCGAATATGTAGCCGTAATCGTCCTCTTCCTCTTTGCTTCGCTGAGCCCTAGTGACGCCTGTTGCGGCATCCCAGCCGCGCGTCTCGCGCTTGACCGCCTGCCCGCGCCTGAGAACCCCCCTCTGCCGTATTATCTCGTAGTTAAGCGCTCGTTCAACCTCCTTGAAGCCTGTGACGTTCTTTATTTCCACCCGCTCGCTTTCCGTGGAAACGTTCGCATCCACGCGCATGGACCCCTCCATCGAAGGCTCCATCACGCCAAGATATTCAAGTATGCTCGCAAGGTGCTGCAGGAAGAGCCGCGCTTCCTTGGGCGATCCGAAGTCCGGCTCTGTCACTATCTCGCATAGCGGCACTCCGGAGCGGTTGTAGTCAACAAGTATGTGCGTTTTTTCATGGACTATCCTCGCCGGATCCTCTTCCATCTGCACCCGCGTTATGCCGATTTTTCTTCCCCCGATTTCGCAGCTCCCCTTGGATGCCACGGGCATCTCGTACTGGGTTATCTGGAAGTTCTTGCCCATGTCAGGGTAGAAGTAGCTCTTCCTCGAGAAGAACATTTCCTTCGGGAACGCGCAGTTCAGCGCGAGGCCAATCTTTATCGCCGCATCCACTGTCGCGGCGTTCAGAACCGGCTTGCTGCCGGGCATGCCAAGGCAATACTCGCATGTGAGGGTGTTAGGCTTCTCCTCGTGCCTGTTCGGGCATCCGCAGAACATCTTCGTCTGCGTCCTCAGCTGCACGTGAACCTCAAGCCCGATTTTCATCGCAACACCTTATACGCTATTACTTTTCCTATGCTCTTGCCGTAATAATCTAGGGATTTCGGTATTTCTCCGACTGTCCTAAAACCGAACCTTCTGTGAAAGTTCCTAGAAGGAGCATTGTTTGAATAATACGAAGACACTATGAACCTGAAGCCTGCCTCCTTGGCAAGCCTTTCGAGAATAGCGAACATGGACGAGGCAACGCCAAGTTTCCTGTAAACCGAAGACACTCCCATAGAGAACTCCCCGCAGTAGTGCTCCGTCCCTTCCCCACCCCGCAGCTGCATATTGCCTATTATCTTCCTGCCGCACTCGGCCACCACATGCACGTTCCTGCCTCTCCTGCATCTGCTGATGCAGTCCATGACATATTCCCGCTCTTCCGCGATGCTCGGCCTCCTGTTCATCATGATTTTCGCCCTTTCGTCTACAAGGGCATTGATGTATTGTAGAAGCATTTTCGCATCGCTCTTCCTTGGGAACCTTATCACGACTTCCCCGCCGCCCGCTTCAAGGCGCTCCAGTATCCTGCCTTCAAAAAATTTCATACTTCAATCCCCATCAGGTCTTCGGCTTTGATCACTTCGCCGGAAAACTTCTTCTTCGCCATTGAGACTATGTCCGCTTCGTCGCTGTCCGGATAAAGATGCGTCAGCACCAGCTTCTTGACGCCGGCTTCCTGCGCGGCTTCGCCCGCCTCGTAAGGCGTCATATGTTTCGGGTGCGATCTTACGTGCGCCGCCTCGAATACCGCAAGGTCCGCGCCTTTAGATATTTCGATAAGCTCTTTGCATTTGACGCTGTCGCCTGAATATACGACGCTTTTCCCATGATATTCAATCCTGTAAGCATTGGCGTGGATTTCTGGGTCGTGGATAACTTCTTTCGCGATTATTGTCGTCCGTCCCACCAAGATTTTTTCGTTTCCAACTTCCTTTATGGTCTTGCCAAACTTCGCTTTATCGTTTATCGGAAACTCCGTCATTGCCTTCAGCGACTTTGCCAAGCCACGAGGACAGAACACCCCAATATGCGTTTCCCTGTCAGAGGTCACTGCATCAAAATAAAATATTAAAAAGTCGGAATAATGGTCCGCATGGCCATGCGAAACGAATATCGCTTCTATAGACTTCCTCGTTATTCTAGCTCTTTCCATATTCCATACGCTTCGCGGTCCTATGTCAAACAGCATGCTCTTGTCGGTCTGTACATGTATAGACGCCCCTGCCCTTTTGTTGACAGTTGTGCCGGTGCCAAGGAATGTCAAGTTCATTTTCCTTCCTCGTGTGCTGCTGCTATCGATACAATCTTCTCCTCCTGCAGATGGCCGCCGATTATGTGAAGACCGGTGAACTGCCCGCACGGCACGGATATCATCGGGATGCCGGCAAGGTTAGCCGGCACCGTAAGTATGTCCATCTGATAGTTTTCCAGCGGGGTTCGTTTCTTTATCTCCGAGAACTTCGGCGCCCTTATCGGCATCGTAGGCGCGACTATCGCGTCGTATTTGCTGAAAATGGATTTGAATTCGTTTATCACTAGCGTCCTTACCCGCATGGCCTTGTGATAGTACGCCTCCCTGTAGCCGGCCATCCTCGCGAACGTGCCGAGTATTATCCTGCGCTTGGCTTCCTCGCCAAATCCTTTTGTCCGCACAGCCGAGAAATATTCGTTGAAGTCGCCCTTTATCTCCTGCTCCGCGCCATAGCGCATGCCGCAGTACCTCGCAAGGTTCGTTGACGCCTCGCAAGCGGCTATTATGTAATAAGCGTAAAGCGCATTTTGGGTGTTCGGCAGCGACACTTCCTCGCACGTGGCTCCAAGCGCCTCAAGCTTCTTTATTGCCGCCCGGACGTCCTTCTCAACGCCCTTGTCCACGTTGACGAAGTATTCCTTTGGCATTGCCAGCTTCATGCCCTTTATGCTTCTTGTTTTGGTATAATCCTTCGCAGTCACGGCCAGCGACGTGGAATCCTTGGCGTCATGACCGGCTATGATTGAAAGCATCCATGCAACGTCCTGCACGCTCTTGCCTATCGGCCCTATCTTGTCCATGGAGTTGGCATAATCAATGAGGCCGTGGCGCGAAACAAGTCCGTAAGTAGGCGTGAGCCCCACGACTTCACAGAAAGCAGCCGGGCAGGATATCGAGCCGCCCGTGCTCTGGCCAAGAGCAATGTGCGGCATCTTCAGCGCCGCCGTCAGCCCGGCCGCGCCTCCGGACGAGCCGCCGCAGCTCCTTTCCGGGTCAAGCGGGTTCTTCGGTATTCCCCATCCCGAATTCGTGGAGAATGTTCCGAATCCGAACTCATCCTGATTCGTCTTGCCGATGACCGAGCCTATTTTCTTTACGCGTTCCACGACCGTGGCGTCAAATACCGGCATGTACCCTTCCAGTATCCGCGAGCCTGCGGTCGTCTCCATTCCCCTGACGCAAATATTATCCTTTATCGATACCGGCAGCCCTTGGCCATGCATACCTTCCTCGTGCTGGAAAAACTCAAATTTTCTCAGCTTCTTGAGTTCCTCGTTGAATTTCGCGGAGAAATCTTTATGGTCAATATTCCCGTTCTTCAACGACTGGAGGAATTCGACAACACCCATATTGTAATCCATGCTTTCACTTGTCTATGACTTTCGGCCCCTTGAAGAAGCCGTTCTCCTTGTTTTTTGTGTTGGACAGCGCTTCCTCCTGCGGCAGGCATTGCTCAAGTTCGTCTTTTCTCGTGACATCCTTTATATCAACGGGCTGGTAGCTCGCTTCCTGCGGCGCATCAACCTTTTTCAGGGTATCAAACGCCTTGAGCACGTCTTCCATATCGGCAGTAAACTTCTGCAGTTCCTGCTCCGAAAGA